>ENA-OQHD01000171-OQHD01000171.1-human-gut-metagenome-genome-assembly--contig:-NODE-171-length-27482-cov-3.920673_pt1 | contig 27482 bp, 26 predicted proteins | sample MGYA00242560_ERZ504711 | MGnify/ENA primary metagenome ERZ504711 (study PRJEB26092, sample SAMD00036198) | human gut metagenome | host: Homo sapiens | study: EMG produced TPA metagenomics assembly of...
CTGTCGAGTTCAGACTCCTGACAGAGATTTTTTATAGATTCATTTTAGATCTGCGCTACGACAAAGATATCATAAATTGCTTTGATTGCTGTTTCAAAGTCGCGGTTTTTCCAACGCCAATGATGATGTTGAGCTCGCTGGAACCCTGATCGATCATCTTGACATTAACGTGTGCATGCGCCAGTGCAGAGAAAATTCCTTCCGGCTGTGCCTCTCGTTCTTCTCATACCGCGTCCTACAACAGCAATCAGCGCCAGATCGGATTCAAGATCAATAGAATCCGGCTGTACGGCACGATGCAGTCCTGCGATAACCTGCTGTTCTTTTGCTGCAAACTCACTCTGATGAACAAATACCGTCATGGTATCGATGCCGGACGGCATATGCTCAAAGGAAAGATTGTTATCCTCAAAGACGCCAAGTACTTTTCTGCCAAAGCCAATCTCGGTATTCATCATGCTCTTCTCAATCGTGATGGATGCGAAGCCTTTCTTTCCTGCGATACCGGTGATTGTAAATTTCGGTTTACTGCAGGTATTCTCCACGATCATGGTTCCCGGATCCTGTGGTGCGTTGGTGTTCAGCACGTGGATCGGGATTCCCTCCTGACGGAGTGGGAAGATGGAGTCCTCATGAAGGACGGTAGCTCCCATGTAGGAAAGCTCACGCAGCTCACGATAGGTAATGGTGGAAATGACTTCCGGATCCTTGACGATACGCGGATCGGTTACCAGGAAACCGGAAACATCGGTCCAGTTCTCGTAGATGTCAGCGTGTACGGCCTTTGCCACGATGGAACCAGTGATATCGGATCCGCCGCGGGAGAAGGTTTTTACGCTTCCGTCCGGTTTTGCGCCGTAGAATCCAGGAACGACTGCGTTATCCAGATCTTTTAAACGCTCGGAGAGCACTTCGTCAGTCTTGTCTGCAAGGAAGTTTCCGTTCTCGTCGAAGCAGATCACTTCTGCAGAATCAATATACGTATATCCCAGATAATTTGCCATCACGATACCGTTCAGGTACTCTCCGCGGGATGCGGCGTAGTCCTCTCCGGCTGCTGCGGCAAAGTTTTCTGCGACTTTTTTCAAATTCCAGGGGAAAGATCCAGGCTGAGGTTCAGACCGTCGATGATCTCCTGATATCTCGCTTTGATGTTCTGCAGTTTCTTCTTGAAATCTCTTCCGGCAACTGCAGTGCGATAGCAGTCATACAGCATATCGGTTACTTTCGTATCAGCAGAATTTCGTTTTCCAGGAGCGGAAGGTACCACGTATCTTCTTCCCTCATCTGCGCGGATGATGTCTCCGACCTTCTTAAACTGCTCTGCGCTCGCGAGGGAGCTGCCGCCGAATTTTACTACTTTCTTCATAATAATCTCTCCTTGCGTTCTTTTCGGATATCTTTCGAAATCTCGTTTTTCAGCCCGTCACTTTAACGTTAGAAAGCTGTTACGTACTAGATTAGAACAAAATCCCGTATGCGTCAAGAACTTTTTTGGCTGATTCATTCATTCCACAGATAAATTTCCGGTTTTTTCTCCATTTTATAGGAGAATGTCTCTCCAAGCCCGTAAACCGCCTGGCTTAATACGTACTCGCCGTTGTTTGCATAAATTTCGATCATATTCGGATCCACGAAAATCTCAAGAAGATCGCCCTCTTTTAACTGCGGCGTCTCGGCATGAAGCCATCCTTTTGCACCGGATGGATAGACATCCGTGCGGTCTGCGCAGACTTTTCCGCTCTGCCGCCAGATCTTATAGCCGCCGATTTCCAGGCTTTCACCCTCTTTTAATTCGGCGCGGATCATGGCACACTCTCCGCATGCCGAAACGAGGGAATCCGTCTTTTTGCAGAATCCGTCGCGGATGGCAGGCAGAACACGGAAGTAAATATGATCGTTCTGTACATCCACCACACGCGGCAGGCAGAACATGCCTTGCCATATACCATCTACCGGTTCCGGCATCCGAAGCCATGCGATGGAAATCCGGTTTCCGTCCGCATCCGTCATGGTCTGCGGTGCATAGAGGTCACCGCCGCAGTCCAGAAGCTGCCAGTTCTCCGGAAATTTCATTGTGCAGGTTTTTTCATCAAACTCAGGCAGCATACAGATCGCCCGATCCGCATAGCCGTCGGTGTCCTCGATCAGTTCCATCGGGGAGAATACAAAGACGCTGCGTCCGTTTACGTTAAAGAGATCCGGGCACTCCCACATCCAGCCGAGCTTCTGTTTCGTCGTCGCCTGTCCGGCCAGATGCCAGTGGGAAAGATCCTCACTCTTATAGAATAATGCCTCGCCCTTGTGATCCTTCGTCGTGCTTCCAAGCACCATATACCATGCGTCGCTTCCCTTCCAGACTTTCGGGTCACGCGTGTGCGTATTGTCGCCGATTTCCGGATCGGTGAGTGCCGGGATAACAACCTCCTTATCCCCGAAGACATCAAAATGCATACCGTCCTTCGAAGTAAGGTGAAGCTGCGCCGAGGTAAAATCCTGATCAAGGCACTGATGAATATCCTTCGGATTTACCTGATTATAGTGAACACCCGTGTAAAAGAGATGCATCACGCCGTTCTCTTCTACTGCGCTTCCGGAAAAGCAGCCGTTCTGGTCCTCGGAAAGACTCGGGAACAGGGCAACGCCGACATGCTCCCAGTGAATCAGATCCGGACTCACCGCATGGCCCCAGTGCATGGTACCCCAGCGCGGCGCGTACGGAAAATGCTGATGAAAAAAGATGATACTGTCCCTTATAATAAATCATGCCGTTCGGGTCATTCACCCAGTTGCCCGGCGCTTTTACGTGTAATCTGATTTTTCATGTGTTTGATTTCCTTTCTGTCTCTTTCTTGTTGTCTCCGATAAGAAAAGCCGGAAAAGAAAGCATTTTTAATTCCGCCCTCCTTTGCCCGGCTTGTTCTTGATTTCTATGATTTACTTATTTGACTGCTCCGGCTACGACACCGTTGATGATCTGTTTCTGCAGTGCCACGTACAGAATCAGGATCGGGATGACGCAGAGCAGAAGACCTGCCATGATGGTTCCGTAATCTGCAGAGTAAGTTCCGTAGAAGCTGTAGGTGGAAAGCGGCAGAGTCAGCAGCTTTTTGTCGGTCAGCACCAGGGACGGCAGCAGGAAGTCATTCCAGAATGCCATCGCATTCATGATTACCATGGTGGAAATGATCGGCTTTAACAGCGGGAACACGATGCGGAAGAAGGTCTGGGTGTGGGTACAGCCGTCGATGTAAGCGGCCTCCTCCAGCGCCAGCGGGATACTTCCGCGGATGAATCCGTGGAACATGAACACGGACATCGCCATGGAAAATTCCGGTGTGCATGAAGATCAGGGTCAGTCTGTGGTTCAGAATGTTTAAGGTTCCGCCGTATACACTGACAAGCGGGATCATGATTGCCTGGAATGGAATGATCATGGATGCAACCATCAGTGCAAAGATGATATTGGAAAATACGTTGACATTACGCACGATATAGTAAGCCAGCATGGCTGCGAGTACCGTAACCAGTACGGTTGCTGTTACGGTTACAACCAGAGAGTTCTTGAAGGCATTCAGGAAGTTCATCTGATTGAATGCCTTTTACAAAGTTGTCAAACGAAAGACCTTTGATCGTAAACAGCCAGGAGAACGGACTCTTGATGATATCACGTTTCTGTTTTAAGGAGTTGATGATAACCATGACAAACGGGAACATGAACGCACAGAAAACGATGATCATAAGGAGCATAGCCAGCGCGTCAGTTACGTTTTTTCTTTGTTCCGCCAATTTCTTCTGATTCATATGCTTCAACCTCCCTCTTCTTGGTGGTGTATACCTGAATACCGCTGATGCAGGCTACAATGATAAACAGGATAAAGGCTTCTGCCTGGCCGACACCGAACTGTCTCGATGTGAATGCTTTCTCATATACGTGCATGGCTGCCATCTCGGTGGTTCCGTACGGAGCACCGCCGGTTAAGGACAGGTTGACATCGTATACCATGAACGCGCGGGACAGGGTCAGGAAGAGGCAGATAGTAACGGAGGACATCATCAGCGGAAGGATAATGTTTTTCATTTTTACCCAGCCGGATGCACCGTCGATGCTTGCCGCCTCTAGCACGTCCTCGGAAAGTCCCATAAAGCCGGCAACGTAGATCAGGATCATATAGCCTGCCAGCTGCCATACTGAAACGAGCACCAGCGCTGCAAATGCTTTGTTCGGGGTAGAAAGCCAGGAAATTTCAAACAGGCTCCATCCTGTGGTCTCGCCGATGCTGACGAAAACACGGGAGAATACGAACTGCCAGATGTATCCAAGTACGATACCGCCGATCAGGTTCGGGGTGAAAAATCCGGCGCGGAAGAAGTTCTGACCTTTGATGCCGCGGGTCAGGATGTAAGCCAGTAAAAAGGCGATCACATTGACGAGAACAACAACCGCAATGACATATTTAAAGGTTAACAGCAGGGATTTCCAGAACTGCGCGTCGCGCATAACGGCTGCAAAGTTGGAAAGTCCTACAAAGTTTTTCACGCTGGAAACACCGTTCCAGTCGGTTAAGGTCAGGTAAATACCGTAGATAAACGGTACCATGACGACTGCCAGGAAGCAGAACAGGCCCGGCAGCGCAAATACACAGAAATCTTTTCCCTTGTTGCTTGATTTCATTTTCGTTCCTCCTTCATATCCTCCGGCTTACTGCTCATCCCAGTATGCCTGGATGGAATCTATCAGTTCCTCGCGGTCACTTCTTCCGGCCAGATATTTCTGCATTGCCGCACCAAGGACAGACCAGTGATCGTTCGGCACGATCGCAGATGCGTTGAATGCTCCGCCGTTCTGTACTTTTTCGTAAATGTCGCGGCTTAACGGATCGCTTGGCTCGTTCGGGTTGTTTTTTAAACGGAGGGATCAGGCTGCAGGTCTTTACAACCATCTGCTGTCCGATCTCACTGTAAACCAGCCAGTTCAGGAACTCTTTTGCTGCTGCTTTCTGCTCGTCGGTAGCCACGATATCATCCAGCATGATCTGTTTGGACGGGGATGCCTGGATTTTGCTGTTGACGAAGTCGTCCGGATCATTGTTCAGGAAGTATGGAAGGAAACCGTACTCGTCGGTCGTCTCGGCTCCTGCCTCCTCAAGGTTCGGCCATGCCCAGTTTCCGTTGAACCAGAAAGCGGTTTTTCCGTCTGCCAGGTCAATTGCCATCTCATCGTAATCTGCGCCGAGTGGATCGCCCTTTGCTACGTTGTACTCTTTTAACAGGTCAAAGGTATTCAGGAACTCGTTCATGCGGGTGTAGTCCGGCAGATATAAGGTTCCGTCCTTCAGCTCGTTGATGACTTCTGCTGCACCGTCGGAGGTTCCGTTGTATGTCTCGTAGATGTACTGCAGCTGGTGTGCTCCAAGGGACCAGTCTTCTTTTGCCATGGAGATCGGATTCTTCATTCCGTTGTCCCGCAGGCTCTGGAGAAGTGCTGCGAAATCGTCCCGGGTTTTGATATCGGATGGATCGAACTCGGTACCTAAGGTATCTTCAATCACGCTCTTGTTGTAGATAATACCGCGGCCCTCGATACAGAGCGGGAAGCTGTAAACCTTTCCGTTGATTTTGGTCAGGTACTCTTCTGCCTCGCCGGTCCATGCTTCATTGCTTAAGTCGGCTGCTTTTTCTTCTGCCAGTGCAATGACATCGGTCGTATCCAGAATGGAAAGTGTCGGCGGGTTTCCGGAGTTGTAGAGGCTGACTACTTTGGTATAAGGAGAATCGCCGTCCGTTACCGGCATGATCTCAATATGTACGCCTGCTTTCTCCTCGAACACTTTTGCAATCTCTTCCAGTGCTGTCTGGATTTCTGCTTTTGTGTTCATGATGACGATACTCGTTCCGGAAAGCGACGTATCGTACTGGAAGGTATCGGTGGTCATGTCGATCGGCACTTCTTCTTTTACTGCGTTCGGGTCATCCGGATCGCTTGCGAAGCCGAAGGTGCATCCGGTCAGTGCAGAAGTAAGAAGCACGCCGGACATTCCAAGAGCTGCCGCCCTGGCACTAAATTTCTTTCTCATCACAATTCCTCCTGTTATCTCTGGACAGCGGGTCCTGTCCTCGTTTTGTTGTAACCGGTCAAGTAACCGGTTACTTTCATTGTCTTTATCATAGCATTGACAGTGGGTTTCGTCAATATTTTCTTTACTTTTCGTGATTTTCCATAATTTTGTTTTTTGGCCTTTTGTGGAACTTTTACAAAACCGGTTACTTAACCGATTCCCGCTTGTTCCGGCGGGCGAGAAATGTTATACTATCTTCATATATTATTTGATTTTTTTCTGAAAGCTTACATGATTCACGCAACACTTTTGAAGGGAAGGACACATTGAACTTATGGCACGCAAAAAAAAATGTAACCTTTAATGATAATTGCACAGTACACGCATTTTTCCAAAACAACCATTTCCCGGTATTTCAACAACCCGGATTCCCTGACACCGGAAAATCAGCAGATCATTTCCGATGCACTGGATAAACTGAACTATAAAGAAAACAAAGTGGCAAAAATTCTCGCGAACGGACAGACCGAATTTGTCGGCGTCCTGATCCCGAGCCTCTCCATGAACTACTATTCCGAGATGCTGAATCAGATTCTTGCTTCTTATAAGAAATATGGCTATAAATTCCTCGTCTTCGCCGGAAACGGCCACGACGAGACGGAGCGCCGCTACATTCAGGAGCTGATGTCGTACAAAATCGAGGGCCTCATCGTCCTCTCCCATACACTCTCCTCCCGCGAACTCTCCGATCTGCAGATCCCGGTCGTTACAATTGAGCGCGAAGACCAGTTCGTCTGCAGTGTCAATACAGACAACTACCTCGGCGCGCACGAAGCGACTTCGCTTCTGATTCATAACCACTGTGATGTCCTGATTCATCTGAACTCACCGACCAAAGAAAATGTTCCTGCCTACCGCCGTCGCGCCGGTTTCCAGGATGCCTGTGTAAAGGCCGGTGTACCGCACGAGGTTATCATTCGGGATTTCGGACTCTCCTATCAGGAAGCCGCAGCACCGCTGCAGGAATCTTTGACAACATCGAACAAAAATATGCCGGTCAGAAAAAGGGCATCTTCCTCTCCAACGATGATCATGCCAATATTCTTTTAAATCTTCTGATCCGCAAATACCATACCCTGCCGGACGATTACGAACTCATCGGCTTCGACGGTGCGCCGATTTCCGAGCAGGCTATCTATCCGATCAGCACTGTCGGCCAGCAGATTGACCAGATTGCAGACGAGGCTGTTTCCCTTCTGGTCTCCCAGATGCAGGAACGGAAAAAACGCCACCCGGTGCCGCTTGCCGAGCCGGTTCACAAGACCGTTCCGCCGCTTCTGATCCGGCGTCAGACGACCACTTGATTTTCAAAAGCAGATTTCTATCATAAAAATGGTTTTTATCGAAAAAAGTGTCATCCACCTGCGGGCTGTGTGCCCTGCAGTTTGTGGATGACACTTTTCTTATCTTCTTACTCGTTTTTTAGTTCTGTCCGTAATAAGCATTTGCACCATGCTTACGGTAATAGTGTTTATCCTGCAGCTCCTGCGGTGCCGGCTGGATTCTCGGGTTGATGGTCTCGGCACGGTATGCCATTTTGGCAACCTCTTCGAGGACAACAGCATTGTGAACAGCCTCATGCGCATCTTTGCCCCAGGTGAACGGTCCGTGGTTCTTGCAAAGAACGGCCGGAACGGCTTTTACATCTTTTCCCATCCGTTTGAACTCATTGACGATCAGATGGCCGGTGTTTTCCTCGTATGCCTCGTCAATCTCTTCTTTTGTCAGGCAGCGCAGGCACGGTACTTCACCGTAGATGTAGTCTGCATGGGTTGTTCCGTAACACGGAATGCTTCTTCCCGCCTGTGCCCAGCTTGTCGCATAGGAGGAATGGGTGTGAACAATGCCGCCGATCTCCGGAAATGCTTTGTACAGCTCCATATGGGTCGGGGTGTCAGAAGACGGACGGTAGCGTCCTTCTACTTTGTTTCCGTTCAGATCCATGACAACCATATCGTCCGGTGTCAGCAGGTCGTAATCCACGCCGCTTGGTTTGATGACGAACAGACCGCATTTTCCCGGTCAATCTCGCTGACATTTCCCCAGGTAAAGGTAACCAGTCCGTACTTTTGGAAGAAGCATGTTGGCTTCGTATACTCGTTTTTTTCAGTTCTTCTAACATTGTGTTGTCCTCTCTGTCTTTTCCCAAACGATGGTTCATTTTAAGCTCTCTACTGCTGCACGCTCAATCGGCAGGCCTTTTTTGTAGCGCTCGGTGAATACTTCAAATCCAGCAACGTCTGCCGGGTCCGGATCCATCTTGGTTCCGGCATTTCCTGCGAAGACTTTTGCATCGAGGTAATCCTCGAGTGTTTCATTCTCTTCTTTGTTGATCATATAAGAAGCCAGCAGTGCGATGCCCCAGGCTCCGCCCTCTCCTGCTGTCTCCATGACGGAAACCGGTGCGTCGATGGCACCTGCAAGGATCTTCTGGCCGACACCTTTTGTCTTGAAGAGACCGCCGTGGCCGAGAATCTGGTCGACCTGCACATGCTCCTCTTTCATCAGGATATCAAGGCCGACTTTCAGGGCGCCAAGGGAAGTAAACAGGTTGACTCTCATAAAGTTTGCCAGATTGAATTTCGCATCCGGAGTACGTGCGAAGACAGGACGGCCCTCGTTGAAGCCGGTTACGTGCTCGCCGGAGAAGTAGTTGTAGGCAAGGAGTCCGCCGCAGTCTGCGTCGCCCTCCAGGGCTTTGTTGTACAGCTTGCCGAACAGATCATTCGTGCTGATTTCCATGCCGAAGGTCTGCGCAAATTCACGGAAGAGATTGACCCATGCATTCAGATCAGAAGTACAATTCTGGCAGTGCACCATGGCAACCGGATGACCGGACGGGGTTGTTACCATATCGATCTCCGGGTATACTTTGGAGAGGTTCTTCTCCAGAACGATCATAGCAAAAAGCGGAAGTTCCGGCAGACACGTTTCCGGTTCTGATACGGACGCTGTTTGTTGCTGCCATACCTGTTCCGGCATCTCCCTCCGGCGGGCAGAGCGGAATGCCTGCTTCTAGATTTCCGGACATGTCGAGAAGTGCGGCACCTTCTTTTGTCAGAACACCGGCATTGTCACCTGCGGTCAGAACGTGCGGCAGAACATCGAGTGCTTTCCATGAATATGCTTTGTCTGCGACTGCCTCGTCAAATTTGGCGATCATGTCGGCAAAGTAAGTGTTGGTTTCAGAATCGATTGGAAAGATTCCAGATGCCTCGCCGACACCAACGACACGCTCGCCGGTCATTTTCCACTGAATGTATCCGGCAAGGGTTGTCACGTAGTCGATATCTGCCACATGCGGCTCACCGTTTAAGATTGCCTGATACAGATGGGCGATAGTCCATCTCTGCGGGATGTGGAATCCGAAAAGATCGGTCAGCTTCTCGCTTGCTTCTTCTGTGATATTGTTTCTCCAGGTGCGGAACGGTACGAGGAGGTTTCCTGCTTTGTCAAATGCCATATAGCCGTGCATCATAGCACTGAATCCGATGGCTCCGACGCGGGTCAGGGTGATGTCGTATTTTTCTCTGACATCAGCTGCCATTTTGGTATAGGCATCCTGCAGGCCCGTCCAGATGTCCTCGAGGGTGTAGGTCCACACGCCGTTGTCGTAGCGGTTTTCCCACTCGTGATCTCCGGATGCAATCGGGGCGTTGTCTGCGCCGATCAGGACGGCTTTGATTCTGGTTGAGCCGAACTCAATACCAAGTGCTGTTTTCTGTTCGAGGATTGCTGTTTTTCGCATCCATTCCCATTGTTTTTTCCTCCCTTGGGTTCTTTTCTATTTTTTCGTCTCTGTTGACAGATTTTTTCCTGCGGTGGATCCTCTTACGATGAGTTCCGGGGAAATCAGGCGTTTTGACGCTGCTTTCTTCTTCCGGGACTTTTCTGATTTTTTCGAGAATGAGCTCTGCTGCCATCTCACCGAGTTTTTCCTGCGGATGGGCAATGGTCGTGATCCCGATCGGACTGCTCTGGCCGATCAGCGAGTTGTCGTATCCGGTGACGGCGATGTCTTCCGGCACGGAGATTCCTTTTTCTTCCAGCATGGAGATGACGGCGAGCGCGATCTGGTCGTTGTAGCAGACGGCGGCATCGACGGACTTTTTGCTGTCGAGCAGCATGGAAAGCATCAGGGACGGTTTGGTTTTCCGGTCCTCGGTGTGAAACCAGATGACGTTTTCGGGATCATACGGGATTCCGCTTTCCTGCAGCGCCTGCACGTAGCCTTTATGGCGCTGGGCGCCCTGGCTGTCGTCGGCCTTGAAGATGCCGATGATGTTTCGTCGGCCGGTCTCTAAAAGGTGCCGAGTCAGCAGATAGCCGCCTTTGCAGTCATCCATCAGGATGCAGGGCTTGTCTGCCATCTGGGGGTAGCAGCCCTGGATGAAGACATACGGGATCTGGTACTTGTCCAGCATTTCGTACAAGTTGATGTGGCGGCAGAGGATCTGGCTTTTGCTCGGCTCGATGATGAGGCCGTCGATGGGCTTGTCGAGGAGTTCTTTTAAGACTTTTTCTTCTTTGGAGCGGCTGTTGCAGGTGTTCTTTAAGATAATGCTGTAGCCGTTTTCGCTCAGCACTCGATCCATTCCCTGGATGAGACGGGGGAAGATGTAGTCGGACAGGTAGGTGGTGGTGACGGCGATGTTTTTTGAATTATGACGCTGGATTACGCGCTCGGAGCAAAAGGTTCCTTTGCCGTGCTGGGCGGTGATGTAGCCTTCATTTTCGAGAAGAGCGAGGGCCTTTCGGACGGTGTGGCGTGAGAGGGCGTATTCCCGGGTCAGTTCGTTTTCGGAGGGAAGCTTCTGGCCGGGTTTTATGGTTCCGGAGAGAATCTGCTCTTTTAGGGCTTCCATCAGGGTGTAGTATTTGGCTTTGCCGATGGTTGGTTCCATGTGATTGGTGATTCCCCTTTCTGGAATTTATAATACAACTTGTACGGTTGTCGTGACAAGTTGTATTTTTGTTGTGGGAAAGGGACGCTCAGGAGTATCGGGAGGGCGGGTGGGTCCAATACCTTAATGAGTGGACGGGGACACTTTCTTGCGGATGGCCTCTTCGTAGACGGTGCATTCTTGAGGACAGTGCATTCGCGGGACGGGGTCACCTTTTAGGAAGTGGTAGCGGATGTAATAGAGGGTATCATCTTCGCCGCGTTCCGAGAGCATGCGCAGCAGAAATTCGAGCTGCGAAAGTGTCTCGGGATGGACGAACCAGAGGTGGCCGATTCCTTTTTTGAGATACTGGTACGGCGCCTGATCGGTATAAGCGTCTCCGAGGTAGACGCGGGACGCGCTGATGCGGTCCATAATCATCTCGGCAACGTAGCGACGCGGCATTGGGACGCCTTTGATGATGGTGCCACAATTGATACCGTAATCAATCCAGTATTCAAAATGATGTTTGTTGCGCCCTTTATGGTGCATCCAGGATTTTGACATGCCGGTGTCTTCGCGCTCGGCGTTATTGGGACTCCGGTCGCCCTGGTAGTATTTCATGCCGACCAGAAATTCCGTCGGCGAATATTTCGAGAGGTCGTGGGTCAGTCCCTGCCAGTACAGTCCTATTTTGAAGCAGTACCGCATGACCCACATTTTGTGTGTGGTAATGGTTTTAAAGTGCTGCCATGCTTTCATCATTCTGCCCCTTCTCCTGCTTTCCTGTTAAAATTATGATACTGCGCGGCGGCACGATGACCGTTTTTGCGCTGACTTTTTTTCCTGATTTTCTTCTGTCAGGAAGACTTCCGGTGTGTTGGTGTCGGCCGTCAGATACCAGACCTTCTGCTCCGGGAGGGACGGCAGTGCCAGCTCATGCGGATTCCAGTGCATGTTGTAGGCAATATAGAGGTCGTCGTCCTTGTTGCCGTCTTTATCCTGGAAATAGCTTCCGCAGTACATGACGCCGATAAAACGGCATGTGTTTTCCATCTGGGAGAACCAGGCTCTCTGGCTGTGGAAGGACATATCCGGGCAGCCGTAGGATTTGTAGTCGATGAGGCGCGGCTCGCGTTCGCCGTGCAGCGCCGGATGCGCCTTCCGGAAGGCGATTGCTGCTTTTACAAAGGCGGCAAACTCCGGATTCCGGGCGGCTGCTTTCCAGTCGATCCAGCCGGTTTTGTTGTCCTGGCACCAGGCGTTGTTGTTGCCCTTCTGGCTGTTGCCGAATTCATCGCCGCCGTAAATCAGCGGTGTTCCCTGGCTTGTCATCAGCATGAGAACGGCATTTTTCAGCTGGCGGAGACGCAGCGCGCGCACAGCCGGTTTCCGGGTCACGCCTTCTGCGCCGCAGTTCCAGGTCAGGTTTTCGTTGGAACCATCCATATTGTCTTCGCCGTTGTCCAGATTGTGTTTCTGTTCGTAGGAAACGCTGTCATACAGGGTAAAATCCGTCGTGATCCGCAAGATAATTGATCACACCGTGTGTCTCCGGGCTTCTTCTCAGATAATAGGTGAAGTCGGAAAGGCTGCCCTCATCGCCTTTTAAGAAGCGGCGGATATGGTACTGGTAGCCCTGATTGTGTTCCCCTAAATTCCGGAACCAAGGGCGTTTTCCCTGATAGATCCGTTCGCCGTCAAAACCGAGAAAAATCAGTTTCGTCTTCCGAAGGAGTGCATCTTTGGACGCTTCTTCTGCCAGCGATGCATCGCCGACCAGATGGAAACCGTCGATCTGATAGCGGAGCTGCCAGTGGTGCAGAACCTGCAGGACAAAACCAGAAGGCGTTCCCGGGGCAAAACAGAATTCCATCAGGCATTCGATACCATTCTCATGCAGGGCATCGACCATCTCTGCGAACTCTGCGACGGCATCTGCGGATGCAGCATACGAAGCTTTCGGAGCAAAATACAGGGCCTTTGTGCCGTATCCCCAATAATTCACGCGCTTCTCTTCCACCGGCGCCGGATATACATAGGCCGGCTCCGTAAGGGAGGTCCACTCAAAAAATCTCATAGGACGGCATCAACTCTACTGCATTGATACCGAGTTCTTTTAAGTATGGAATTTTTTGCGATCACGCCGCGGAACGTTCCCTTGTTCTTTACACGGGAGCTTCCGTCTTTGGTGAAACCGCGCACATGGAGCTTATACAGAATCGTCTCCTCATACGGCCGGTGCAGTGAGGTGGTGCGCATTACCGGGTACTCCGGGAGAAGGCAGCAGCAGGCGCCCTCTTCTTTTTCCATCGGTGCACCGAAGGTTTCTCTTCCTTCTACTGCTCCCGCATATGGATCCAAGCAGAAAGCTTCGTCCATCCGGTAGGCATACGAAAACTTTCCTACCGTCAGGCCTGTGATTTCCACGGAACTGATCACGCCAGTGCGCTCCTCTTCCGGAAGCGGCACGGTAAGAAACGGTTTCTGGTGACCTTTCCGGTACAGCAGAAGCTCTGCTTTTTTTCCATCTGATACTTCTACGGCAAAATTGTATCCGTCTTTCGTCGCCGATGCGCCCATTTTCTCCGGATTTCCCGGTAAAATTCGATATTTTCCTCTGTTTTTTGTCTGTATCATAATTCCCGCCCTTATTTTTTATAATTTGTTGCAATTGTCATACTATTAATGTAAATCATTTGAATAAAATTGTCAATTGACCAATGTTACCAATTGTTATACCTCTAAATCCAGTTCCACCGGGCAATGGTCGGAACCGAGAATTTCGGTATGGATTTTGGCATCTGCAACTGCATCTTTTAAGGACTCTGATACCATAAAGTAATCAAGCCGCCATCCTGCATTCCGCTGGCGTGCCTGGAAGCGGTATGACCACCAGGAATACGTCACGGTGTCCGGATACAGCATACGGAAGGAATCAACAAAGCCTTTTTCTTTGATCACAGCAAATTTTTCGCGCTCCTCTTTCGTAAAGCCGGCGTTTTTCTCATTTGCCTTTGCATTTTTGATATCCATCTCGGTCGCTGCGACGTTCAGATCTCCGCAGAAAATCACCGGTTTTTCCTGCTCCAGTCCTTTTAAGTAAGAAAGAAACGCATCCTCCCACTCCATCCGGTAGGCAAGGCGTTTTAATTCATCCTGCGAATTCGGTGTGTAGACGGTTACAACAAAGTATTCCGGAAACTCTGCCGTGATCACACGGCCTTCCATATCATGTTCTTCGATTCCGATACCATAGCGAACAGAAATCGGCTCCTCTTTGGTAAACAGGGCCGTGCCGGAATATCCTTTCTTTTCCGCATAATTCCAATACTGATGATAGCCGGGCAGCTCAAGGTCGATCTGTCCTTCCTGCAGCTTTGTCTCCTGCAGGCAGAAAATATCGGCATCTGCCGCCTCAAAGTATTCCTGAAAACCTTTTTTCATGCAGGCTCTCAGTCCATTTACGTTCCAGGATATCATTTTTTTCATACGCAATTCATCTCCTTTTCCTGACAGTCTGTTCTCTGCGGTTTCTGTTGCAAAACGCTGGGAACCGACTTCCGTTTTCTTTTATTCCTCTTTCAGAACATACAGCACTTCCAGCGACGCATCCGACGGTCCGTGAAATTCGCAGCCGTCTGCTTTATACTGGCGCATCAGTTCCAACATTTCTCTGCTGTACCGCTCGCCCGGGCAGATGAGCGGGATTCCCGGCGGATATGGGGCTGCCATCTCGGCTGCAATTCGTCCTTCCGCTTCTGCAAACGGAACGGCTTCCTTCTCCGCAAAATATGCCTCGCGCGGTGTCTTTACCATCTCCGGCAGGCTGCGGAACAGCCACTGCTTTTCTGTAAACTTCGTCCGCCCCGTCGTTTTCCCGCTCTCTGCTGCCGAAATTCCTGCCAGCGCATCGATCAGCCGTGTGATATCTTCCTCGCTGTTTGCCCAGGTAATAACGCAGACCACGTTCTCCTCGTCGGCAAGCTCTGTACTGACGCGGTATTCCTCGTACAGACGCACCTGCAGATCGTAGCCGGAAATACCAAGTTCTCTTGCCGAGAATACAAGACGCGTCAGGTCGATCTTCCATACGCCGCACGTTCCTTCCATCTCGGTCCCAAGAACTTCGATTCCTTTGATCTTTGCAAGCTCCTGCCGCGCCCTCTGGCCGAGTTCCAGCGCGCGTTCCATTCGCTCTTTTCCGTGCAGCGCCATCCCGCGCCGCGCCGCATCGAGGGATGCCATCAGAAGGTAGGACGGCGATGTACTCTGTACCATCTGCAGATTGGCGGCCACTCTTGCCTCATCGAGACGGCCAGAACCGAGTGATAAGAAGGAGCTCTGTGTAAAGGAACCCGCCGTTTTGTGGATACTCTGCGCGCAGGCATCCGCACCACTTTCCAGTGCGCCGAGAGGAAGCTGTTCGGAAAAACTAGAGGTGCGATCCATGTGCTTCATCGACAAGAAGCGCTGCGTTGTGGCAGTGACAGATTTCTGCGATCGCCTGCAGATCACTGCAAAGACCGTAGTACGTCGGGCTGACCAGAAGTACGGCTTTCGCATCCGGCGTTTCCGCGAAGGCTTTTTCGATCGTCTCCGGCGTTACGCCGCCCCACATCTGCCATTTCGTGCTGTACTCCGGCATCACATAAACCGGTGTGGCTCCGCTTAAAATCAGGCCCATCAGCACCGATTTGTGCACGTTTCGCGGAACAATGATTTTTTCGCCCTCTTTCACAGACGAAAGCACCATCGCCTCGTTGCCGCATGTTGTGCCGTTGACAAGAAAAAAATGTTTTTTTTGCCTTCCACGTTTCCGCCGCCAGTTTCTGCGCCTCTGCAATCACGCCCTCCGCGTGATGCAGATCGTCAAGCCCTTCTGCCTCCGAGAGGTCATACGCCGCAAGCGACACTCCGTTTAACGTCTCATCCAGCCCGCGCTCAAACCGGTGTCCCGGAATACGGAAATAGGCCGGTGCTTCCTCCCGGAACTGTTGTAACGCCTCCACAAGAGGCATTCGATTCTGATCCATTCTGCTTTGTTTCCTTTCAAACGATTTCTGAATCTTTTTCTGAAGCGAAAGAATCCTCCCCGCACCGCTGTGCGGGAAGGACCCCCTTATCTGCATTTTTCTGTTTTATATGGTTTATTCTACCGGAGTAGTCCAGCCATATTTATCTTCCAGTTTACCCCACTGGATACCGGTCAGGGTATCGTACAGTTTCTGGGTCAACTCACCGATCTTGAAGTCATTTACAACAACAGAATCGTCCTTGTATACAAATTCACCAACCGGAGATACAACTGCTGCTGTACCAGTACCAAATGCTTCTTCCAGTGTGCCGTCATGACCTGCTTTCATCAGATCGTCAACCGACAGATGTGTTTCGTTTACTTTATATCCCCAGTCTCTTAAGATATGGATCAGGGAATCACGGGTTACGCCCGGAAGAACAGTTCCTTCCAGCGGTGCGGTGTAGATTTCGCCGGCAATCTTGAACATGATGTTCATGGTTCCAACTTCCTCTACATATTTACGATGTACGCCGTCCAGCCACAGAACCTGGGTGCATCCCATCTTCTCTGCTTTTACCTGGCCTGCGATGGAACTTGCATAGTTACCGCCGCATTTTGTAAATCCTGTGCCACCTTTGACTGCACGAACATATTCATCCTCAACCAGGATCTTAACCGGGTTGATGCCCTCTGCATAGTATGCTCCAACCGGAGTGGTGATGATAACGAATTTGTAGGATTTTGCCATATGTACGCCAAGGCTTGCCTCAGTAGCGAACATGAACGGACGGATGTAAAGAGATGTACCTGGCTCAGACGGTACCCAGTCTTCCTGTGCTTTAACCAGTGCTTTGACAGCCTCTACAAACATCTCCTCCGGTACGCCCGGCATGCAGAGTCTCTCGTTGGATTTAATCATACGGCGTGCGTTCATTTCCGGACGGAACAGCTGGATCTTTCCTTCTGCTGTTCTGTAGGCTTTCAGTCCCTCGAACGTTTCCTGTGCATAGTGAAGTACCATGGTTGCAGGATCCATCGGGATTCCGCCGTACGGTACGATTGCTGCATCATGCCATCCCTGCTCTTTGTCCCAGTCCATGACAAACATATAGTCTGTAAAGTGTTTTCCGAATCCAAGATTTTTCTGATCCGGTTTTTCCTGTAAATGTTCTCTTTTTTCAAATCTGATATCCATTTTTTGCCTCCCCGGCAGTTGAGGATAAGTTTGTTCAGCTGCCTGTATATTTAGATTCAATAGTGATAGTATAAAACTGTACCCGAAAACAGTCAATAGAAAATACGACTAATTTTTCATTTTTTGCGTTCTTATTTATTGTATCTTTTCCGTATTTTCCTGTATCAGCCGCATTTTTTCCTGCTTTCCCGGCACAGCCATTGTGTTTTTTTCCTATTATCTGTTAGAATGGCAGACAAGAACCTGATAAGACTTGAACACGAAAAATGGAAGGTAATACAAATGAGTGAAGAATTATTCAACAGCGCATCCTGCAGCGGAGACTGCGCAGACTGCGGCTGCGACTGCCAGGATCTGGATCAGCCGACTGTTACCCTGACACTGGACGACGATACCGAAGTAAAATGTGCCGTACTGACCATTTTCCCAGCTCCGAACCAGAAAGAGTACATCGCTCTTCTGCCGCTCGATGAAAACGGCGAGAACGAAGACGGCGAAGTTTATCTGTATCGTTACTACGAAGAGAACGGCCAGCCGAACCTCGACAACATCGATTCCGATGAAGAGTACGAAATTGCAGCAGACGCATTCGACGAGCTGATGGATACCGAGCAGTTCAACGAGATGGAAGAAAATTCCACCGAAGAGTAAGAATCACAGACTTTGAAACGATTGCAGAACCCGGCGGGAGACCTTATTTTCCTGCCGGGTTTTTCTCTCTTTTTCTCTCAAATTCCCATTATTTCTTATTTGTACAGCTTTTCTGCATCTCTCTTTAAGATCTGTTTCTATTCTTTTACAGACGTATAATATATGTGAGTAGCAATTTTCATGCCGCTACATTACATAGGAATACGAGGTATCTTTTTTATGAGAGATAAAGATGTGATACAGCACATTCAGGATTTATGCAAAGAGCGTTCCTGGACTTATTACCGTCTTGCAAAAGAGGCGGACATTCCCTATTCTACCTTAAATAATATGGTAAACCGCACCAATATTCCAACCATCCCTACCCTGCAGAAGCTCTGCGACGCTTTCGGCATCACACTTGCCGATTTCTTTCTCGACGAGCCGGATGCCCTGCAGCTTACCGAAGGACAACAGGAAATCATTACGCTTTACAATAATCTTTCGCTGGAGAAAAAGAAAATCTTAAAGGCTTATATGAAAGGTCTTCTGATGGAAGTCTGACTTTTCCGGCATCATAAGTATCACAGATAAAGAAAGTTCCGATTTTTTGTTTTTCTGAAACAGAGGCGGAACCTTTTTTTCTGTCGATAAAACTTTTCTTAAAGTTTTTTCTAAAGCCCGGGACTTTTCCCGTATTTCGTTGTAGAATAAAGGACAACTGTTCACATATTAATCACAGAAGGAGTTACCCTTTTATGCTACAGATTCAGCATATCCAAAAAAGAATACCGGACCGGGACGCTGGTACAGAAAGCGCTCGACGATGTGTCCTTAAATTTGCGCGACAACGAGTTTGTCGCTATTTTAGGGCCGAGCGGTTCCGGAAAGACGACGCTTCTGAATATCATCGGCGGCCTCGACCGCTACGACAGCGGCGATCTGATCATCAACGGCATTTCCACGAAAAAGTATAAGGACCGCGACTGGGATTCCTACCGGAACCACACGATCGGCTTTGTCTTCCAGAGCTACAACCTGATCCCGCACCAGACCGTCCTTGCAAACGTAGAGCTGGCGCTTACCATTTCCGGTGTTTCCAAAGAAGTGCGGCGCAAAAAAGCAATCGCGGCACTTGAAAAGGTCGGTCTTGGAAAACAGCTCCACAAGCGGCCGAGCCAGATGTCCGGCGGTCAGATGCAGCGTGTCGCCATCGCCCGCGCTCTTGTCAATGACCCGGAAATTCTGCTTGCCGATGAGCCGACCGGCGCGCTCGATTCCGACACCAGTATTCAGGTCATGGACCTGCTGCAGGAAGTTGCCAAAGAACGCCTTGTCGTCATGGTCACACACAATCCGGAGCTCGCCGAGCTTTACGCCAACCGGATCGTCACCCTGCGTGACGGTGTGATCTGCTCCGACACGAACCCGTTTGAGCCGGATTCCGAAACCCTGCTTCCTCCCAAACACAAAAACATGGGCAAATCGTCGATGTCCTTTCTGACGACGCTCTCCTTAAGTTTTAATAACCTGCGCACCAAGAAAGCGCGGACCTTGCTCACCTCGTTTGCCGGCTCGATCGGCATCATCGGCATTGCACTGATTCTGGCACTCTCCTCTGGTGTCAACGAGTATATTCAGAATATGGAGGAGGAAACTCTCTCCGAATATCCGCTTCAGATCCAGAGCACCGGCTTTGACCTCACTTCGATGATGGTCGGCTCACAGAATGCCGGCAAAGACTCAAAAGATTCCGGCAAAAAGAATGAAATCAAAGTCCAGGAAGTCGTGACCAACATGTTCTCCACCATGAACTCCAACGATCTCGCTTCCCTGAAAAAGTACCTTGACGGCGGTGCGGACGGCATTTCCGATTACACAAATGCCATCGAATATTCCTACTCCGTCACGCCGCAGATCTACCGCGAAGACGGCGATTCCATCCGCCAGGTGCACCCGGACCAGTCGTTCCGCTCGCTCGGCCTTGGCGCAAGCTCCAACAGCATCATGTCATCCATGATGAGCACCAACGTCTTTTACGAGATGCCGGACACCGCTTCCCTGTACGAGAACCAGTACGACTTAAAAGCCGGACACTGGCCGGAAAACTATAACGAATGTGTGCTTGTCCTCACTTCCGACGGCGGAATGAGTGATTTTCTGCTCTACACCCTGGGGCTCCGCGATGCACTCGAGCTGGATGAGATGGTCCGCCAGTTTTTAAATGAAGAAACCGTCGAGACCCCTTCCTCCATCGGCACGTATTCCTACGATGATATCCTCGGCACCACGTTCCGTCTTGTGAACAGCGCCGACTGCTACGAATACGACAGTCAGTATCAGGTCTGGAAAGATAAAAGCGACAACAAAGACTATATGAAAAAGCTCGTTGCCAACGGCGAAAAGCTCACAATCACCGGTATTGTCCAGCCGTCCCCTGACTCTGCCGCCTCTGCCCTGACTGCCGGCATCAATTACCCGGCATCGCTGACCCGCCACGTTGTGGAGGAAGCAAAGAAATCCGAGATTGTGAAACAGCAGATGGCGGACTCCTCCATCGATATCTTTACGAATCAGGAATTCGGCACCGTGGATCAGAACAGCGGTCTTGATATGGATTCCTTTATCACTGTCGATGAGGACAAGCTGCAGAACGCTTTCCAGTTCGACGATTCCGCACTCTCCGGTGCTTTTTCCGGTGATTCCATGAACCTTGATTTTTCCAGTGCCTTTGCGGACGCCGGAAGCAGCATGGATCTCGCGGGTGCGATTGACCTCAGTCAGATCTCTCTTAATTTCGACGGACTGCCGCAGCTTGATCTTGGCCAGATTTTATCCGGGCTCACTCTCAATGTCAGTGAAGACGGCATGCAGGAACTGGCTTCCAGCCTCATGGAGGGCTATCAGGGCTACGCCTCGGAGCACCCGGAGGCGGATTATTCCCATTTACAGGAGGATCTCGTCTCCTACATCAATTCCACGGAAGCACAGGAAATCCTGCGGCGCCACATCCAGACCATCATTGCGGACGGCGGCGGTGTTTCCATTACACAGGAACAGATCCAGGAACTCATTCAGCGGATCTTCAAAGGGTATCAGGCATACCTGATCAAGATGGGCTACACCGATCCGGAACAGTTTGATGCTTATCTTGCGGAGTATCTGCAGACCGAAGAAGCTGTTCAGATCATCAACGACTGGATTTCCGAGGTGATGCAGAACAACGGCAATATCGAAATTACATCCGACCAGCTCACTGCGCTTGCGACGGAGCTTTCCAACGGTTATCTCGCTTACGTGAAGGAGAACGGCCTGCCGGATCCGACGGAGATGGGCCAGCACTTTATCGCCTATCTGAACACGGCGGACGGCCAGCAGCGGCTGAACAGCGGTATCACAAAAATCGTCGATCTCGACGGACTGCAGTCCCAGGTTTCTTCTGCGCTCACAAACTACATGGCAGGCGTTATGGGAAGCTACTCCGCTTCTGTCGCCTCGGTTCTGCAGACACAGATCACTTCCGCGATGGAACAGATGATGACGCAGATGGCCTCTGCAATTCAGTCCGAGATGGAGCGCGCCATAACGCAGGTCGGTAATTCTCTGCAGGATTCGATGGGCGATGCCATGAAGATTGACACCGATGCCTTTGCAAGTGCCTTCCAGATGAATATGACTGAGGATGATATGAAGGAGCTCTTCGCTTCTCTTAGTTCTTCCGGCTCTTCCACCTATGAGGGCAATCTGCAGAAACTGGGCTACGCTGATTTTGACGAACCTTCTTCGATCAGCATTTACCCGAAAAACTTTGAGAGCAAGGAACACGTTGTCTCCATCCTCGACGGTTACAATGACACGATGGAAAAAGAAGGCAAAAACGAGCAGGTAATCTCGTACACCGATGTGGTCGGCACTCTGATGTCCTCCGTCACGGATATCGTCAACATCATCAGCTACGTGCTGATCGCTTTGTCGGCATTCCCTGTGGTTCCTCGATTATGATCGGCGTCATCACCTATATCAGTGTTCTGGAACGTAAGAAAGAGATCGGTATCCTGCGCGCGATCGGTGCTTCGAAACGCAATATTTCGCAGGTCTTCAATGCCGAAAACCTTCATCATCGGACTCTGTGCAGGACTGATCGGCATCGGGCTCTCGCTGCTTCTGATGATTCCGGGCAACCTTCTGATCCACCATCTGGCGGATACGACGAAGGTCAGTGCTTCTCTTCCACTCGTCCCGGCGCTTGTTCTGATTGCACTCAGCGTCGTTCTGACCCTGATCGGCGGTCTGATTCCGTCGAAGAAAGCGGCAAAAAGCGATCCGGTTACGGCACTCCGGACAGAATAATCTGATCCTTAAAACACACTTTGCAAGTACGCAAAAAGCGGCCGGCAGAGGCATTTTCAAAAGTCCCGCCGGCCGCTTTTTTCTATCTTAAACATTTTACTTTTTCTTCCAGAGAAAATCCATGCTCTGTCCGCACCAGTGTCGTCTCATAAAAGGTCTTTGCGAACTGCACCAGATAAGCAGTATCTTTGGCACCTGCCGTCTCATACGGGGAATGCATCGCAAGCTGAGCCATTCCGATATCCACGCTTGTTACCGAGACAAGAGAGTTCAGAATTGCGCCGAGCGTGCTTCCGCCCGGAATGTCAGCGTGGTTTGCGAATACCTGGCACGGTACGCCGGCCTTCTCGCAAATCATCTTTGTTACGGCTTCCGAAACAGCATCGGTCGTGTATTTCTGGTTTGCACTCTGTTTGATGACAACGCCGCCGTTCATGTAGACGCGGCTCTTCGGATCGTATTTCTCCGCATGCGCCGGGTGGAAGGCATGTGCATTGTCAGCAGAAACAAGGAAGCTTCCCGCAAGATCTCTGTGATATGCAATCGTGTCTTTTCCACAGGCTGCATTGATATGCTGCAGTGTCTCTGTCAGGAACGAAGAATCCGCACCCTGCTTTGTGAGGCTTCCTACCTCCTCATTGTCAAAGATTGCGCAGACATTGACCTGGCCTGTTGCCTTTGCAGCAAGAAAGCCCTTTAAGGAGCCAAACGCGCTCTGCAGGTCATCCAGACGCCCACTGGATAAAAACTCTTTTCCGGCACCCCAGATGGATCCTTCCACTCGGTTATACAGATAAAGCTCCATGGAGAGAATATCCTCTTTTGCGGTATCCGGCAGAAACAGCTCATAAAAAAATGATCTTTCGCGTCTCATCACCGAGAATCGGGAGCATGTCGGTCTGCACACTGTATTTGATTCCGTTGTTGATGTCACGATTCAGATGAATCGGCAGATTCGGGATCGTCACCAGATCTCGTCCGGCATCAACCAGCACGGATTTCACGCTGTTTCCGTCACGTACCACCATGCGGCCCGCCAGGGAAAGCGGACGGTCAAACCATGGGGAACGGATCATTCCGCCGTAGCCCTCCACGTTCAGGCGGGTGTAATGACCATCCGTCACGAATGGGTCCTCTCCCTTTACTTTAAACGTCGGACAGTCGCTGTGGCTTGCGATGATCTGGTAGCTGGAAAATGCGCTCTCAGGGATCTGGAACGCAATCACCGAGGATTCATTTCTCGTCACATAATATTTTCCGCCCGGAACGAGACTCCATTCTTTTGTCTCCTCCAGTTTTGTATATCCATTTTCGTTCAGCAGATCGCCGGCTTCTTTTACCACATGAAACGGGCTTTTGCACCGCATGATAAAATCGAGCAGCTCCTGCGCTGTATTCAGGTATTCCATAGTTTTTCTCCTTTGCATATATTCAAACGCTTCTTCTATTTTATAAAATCCCGCTGTCTTTTTCAAGACCCAAAAACCTGTGGGAACTTACTGTATCACTCGCAATCATCATTTCGAAGCGGATATTCGCAATCCGCTTCGCTACTCGCACATAAAACCAGCCGCTGCTTCGCAAAAAAAGTCCCGCACAGACAGATTTTTATTTTCTGTCGTGCGGGACTTACTTTTTCCGTTTTTTCTGCTATGCGGAAACCTGATTTCCGGTATACAGCTGGTAATATTTTCCTTTCTGTTCCATCAGCTGATCATGGGTACCGCGCTCAATAATTTGTCCCTGCTCAAGAACCATGATACAATCGGCGTTTCGTACGGTGGACAGACGATGTGCGATAACAAAGGTTGTTCTTCCACTCATCAGCTTATCCATACCATCCTGAACAATGCGCTCGGTACGGGTATCGATGGAGCTTGTCGCCTCATCGAGAATCAGTACCGGCGGATCTGCAATGGCTGCACGCGCGATCGCAAGAAGCTGCCGCTGACCCTGGGACAGATTCGCACCGTCTCCGGTCAGCATTGTGTCATAGCCCTGCGGCAGACGCATAATGAATCCGTGCGCATTCGCCAGTTTTGCTGCTGCTACAACCTCATCCTCCGTCGCATCGAGCTTTCCGAAGGCAATATTTTCTCTTACCGTTCCCGTAAACAGATGTGTATCCTGCAAACAATGCCAAGCGATCTTCTCAGGTCATCTTTTTGATCTTTCCAATGTTGATCTCATCGTAACGGATCTTACCTTTCTGAATATCATAGAAGCGGTTGATCAGATTGGTAATGGTTGTCTTTCCGGCTCCGGTAGAACCGACAAACGCGATCTTCTGACCCGGCTCTGCAAACAGCGATACATCGTGCAAAACAATTTTATCCGGGTTGTAGCCGAAATCAACATGTTCGAATACCACACGGCCCTGCAGCTCGCGGTAATCCACAGATCCATCTGCCTGGTGCGTATGCTTCCATGCCCATTTTCCGGTACGCTCTTTCGTCTCGGTGAGTTTTCCGTTTTCTTCCTTCGCATTGACAAGCGTTACATACCCCTCGTCCAGCTCCGGCTCTTCATCCATCAGTCGGAAAATACGTTCCGCTCCTGCAAGTGCCATAACAATTGCGTTCAGCTGCTGGCTGACCTGGTTGATCGGCATGTTAAAACTCTTGTTGAAGGTCAGAAAGCTTGCCAGACCACCGAGCGTAAAGCCACCGACGCTGCCAAGGGCAAGTGCACCGCCTACAATTGCACAGACAACATAGCTCATATTTCCAAGCTGTGCATTGATCGGTCCGATAACATTTGCAAACGCATTGGCATTGTAAGCACTCTCATACAGATTGTTATTAATTTCTTTGAATTTTTCGATATTCTCCTCTTCATGACAGAATACCTTGACAACCTTCTGGCCATCCATCATCTCTTCGATAAAGCCGTTGACTTTACCAAGATCCCTCTGCTGTTTTACAAAGAAATTTCCGGAAAATCCGGCCACCTTTTTTGTCACTCCCAGCATGATAGATACCATAACCAGCGTTGTAATCGTCAGCGGGATGTTCAGAATCAGCATACTGACAAAGACACTGACAATCGTGATTGCACTGTTGATGATCTGCGGGATACTCTGACTGATCATCTGACGCAGGGTATCAATATCATTTGTATAAATCGACATGATGTCGCCGTGCGCATGGGTATCAAAATATTTGATCGGCAGCTTTTCCATATTGCCGAACAGATCATTTCTCAGATTCCGCAGGGTTCCCTGGGATACATAAATCATGGTACGGTTCTGAACGAACGCAGCCACAATACCGATTCCGTAAAATCCGGCCACCCGCAAAATTGCGTGGAGCAGCGGGCCAAAATCCGGATCCGGCTGGGTCAGCATCGGCGTGATATAGCCGTCAATCAGCGTTTTCATAAACATCGTTCCCTGTACATTTGCCAGGACATTGACAAAAATCGCAATGACAACAGCGATGCAGTGTACCGTATAATCCTTTAATACATATTTCATAATTCTGGTAAAGATCTTCATCGGATTCTTGACCTGCGGTTTCACCCCTCTTGGAGGTCTTGCTCCCGGCCCCTTTACCTGCTGTACTCTCTCTGCCATTCCTTACTCACCTCTCTTTTCGTCAAAGTCTCCGCCGCCACCGGTCTGAGACTCATATACTTCGCGGTAAATTTCATTGGTTTTCAGTAATTCCTCATGGCTTCCAAAACCATTTACTTTTCCGTTCTCCATGACAATGATGCGGTCTGCGTCCTGCACACTGGAAATACGCTGTGCAATGATCAGCTTTGTCGTTTCAGGGATCTCGGTCAGGAATGCCTTCCGGATTTTCGCGTCGGTTGCGGTATCGACAGCACTTGTACTGTCATCCAGAATCAGCACCTTTGGTTTCTTCAGCAGTGCTCTCGCGATACAGAGGCGCTGTTTCTGCCCGCCGGATACGTTGGATCCGCCCTGCTCGATGTAGGTGTTATAGCCCTCCGGCATCCGATCGATAAATTCATCGGCGCAGGCAAGACGGCAGACACGCTTGCACTCTTCTTCCGAAGCATTTTTATCACCCCATCGGAGGTTGTCGAGAATAGTACCGGAAAACAGCACATTTTTCTGTAAAACAACGGCTACTTCATTTCGCAGCGTTTCCATATCGTAGGAGCGGACATCCTTTCCGCCGACCTTAACGGATCCATCTGTTACATCATACAGACGGCTGATCAGGTTGACAAGACTTGTCTTCGCACTTCCGGTTCCGCCAATAATACCGATTGTCTCACCCGATTGGATGGAAAGATTGATATCCGAAAGAACCGGCTCGCCGGCTCCTTTTTTGGTAGTTGAAATAGACATGATCGAAGGTAATGCTTCCATCCGGAATCGAAAAGTCCGGATTCTCCGGATTATCGAGATCACTCTTCTCATTCAGGACTTCTGAAATACGGCGCGCACTTGCAAGGCTCATTGTGATCATAACGAATACCATGGAAAGCATCATAAGGCTCATCAGAATGTTCATGCAATAGGTCAGAAGGCTCATCAGTTCTCCGGTCGAAAGACTGCTTCCGACAATCAATTTTGGCGCCGAGCCAGCTGATCAGAAGAATACAGCTGTACACGGTCAGCTGCATCAGCGGTGCATTAAAGGAAAGATTTTCTTCTGCTTTACAGAAAATTTTATAAATATTTTCGGACGCTTTGTGAAATTTTCCTGTCTCATAATCTTCGCGCACATACGCTTTTACCACACGGATTGCGGATACGTTTTCCTGCACACTCGCATTTAATTCATCATATTTTGGAAATGCCTGCTCGAAATATTTGGTTGCAGACCGCATGATCAGAAACAGACACGTTCCAAGAAGAATAACGGCCACCAGATAAATGCTCGCAAGGCGTGCATTGATGTAAAACGACATAATCATTGCAATGATCATACTCGCCGGTGCACGCATGCACATACGAAGGATCATCTGATATGCATTCTGCAGATTCGTCACATCTGTGGTCAGACGGGTGACAAGACCTGCTGTACTGAATTTGTCAATATTGGAAAAAGAATATTCCTGGATATTTTCAAACATGGCCTGACGCAGATTTTTTGCAAATCCGGCAGATGCCTTTGCTCCATATTTTCCGCCCATGATACCTGCAAACAGACCGATGGCTGCTGCCACTACCATGAATGCTCCCACCACGTAAATGTGATGGAGATCGCCTTTTTCTACACCGTTATCGATAATGGATGCCATCATAAGAGGAATGATCATCTCCATGATAACCTCCAGAATCATGAAAATCGGAGTGGCAATGGAGG
>ENA-OQHD01000172-OQHD01000172.1-human-gut-metagenome-genome-assembly--contig:-NODE-172-length-27366-cov-7.418811_pt1 | contig 27366 bp, 21 predicted proteins | sample MGYA00242560_ERZ504711 | MGnify/ENA primary metagenome ERZ504711 (study PRJEB26092, sample SAMD00036198) | human gut metagenome | host: Homo sapiens | study: EMG produced TPA metagenomics assembly of...
ATGAGGAAAAGACCATCGATCAGCTCAACGAGGAAGCTGATATCGCTGCCGATTATCTTGAAGGACTGCTTGATATCGTCGATTACGAAGGCGATATCGAAATGGGCGTGCGCAACAATCGCCCTACCGTGCAAATCGTCGCCGATGATGATACGGACATCAAGCATCTCATCGGACGCAACGGCGAAGTCGTTGACGCTCTGCAGCAGCTGACGCGACTGGCCGTGCAGCAGAAGACCGGCGAGCGTTCCCATCTCATTGTGGACGTCGACGGCTATCTGAAGCGCAAGCGCCAGCGTCTGCACGACATCGCGCTGGACGCCATCGACGAGGTGCGCGAGACGGGGGAGCCGGTTGATCTCAAGCCGATGAACTCCTTCGAACGCAAGATCGTGCATGATGTGGTGCGTGAGGAGGGCATGAAGTCCCGTTCCCACGGCGAGGAACCGCGTCGTTACGTCACGGTGTATCTCAAGGCTTCCGCTGCCGAAGATGCTGAAGACGAGGATGAGGCCTGAGTTCGGCTCGTTTCACGTGAAACATGGCGTCACCATTTGGTGGCGCATTTTTTATTGCGAATTTTTTGAGTGACTTCATGCTGGCTGTGCGCCGGACATGTGATATTGCCGTCAATGGTCGGGAAGTACTTGCTGGAATACCGACAATGAGGAAGAGCAGGATATAGGATGGTGCCCATGAGTGATGTGACAGACGAACTTGATGATTCGCCGATGCTTGAGGAAGTGCTGGGGGATGCGTTGGGCAAGCTTCGTGTTTTCCATGCGAAACTTGCCGAAGAAGGCGAACCTCGCGGTCTGATTGGGCCAAGAGATGTTGGCATTATTTGGGAACGCCATATTCTGAATTCGGCCGCCATTGTGCCTTTCGTAAAGGAAGCCACGGCCAAGAAGCAGTTCAAGACGGTTGCCGATATCGGCAGTGGCGGCGGTTTTCCCGGTATTGTCGCGGCCGCCTGCCTGCCGGATCACCGGTTCACGCTTGTGGAGCCGATGGAACGTCGTGTCGAATGGCTGAACGAGTGCGTGGCCGATATGGAGTTGAATAACGTTACCGTGGTGCGTGCCAGGGCCAATGAGATGATCGAGGCCATTGCGGGTGCTACTGGCGCTCAAGGCGGCAATCGTGGCAATGGAAGCGCCAGGAACGGCAAAGGCGGCAAGAACGGCAGGGGAGTGGCCGTTCGCGGTCCTGTACTGGATTTGGATGGCAAGCCTATTCAGGCGAAACATCCGTTTGCCGTGGTGACGTGCCGTGCCGTGGCTCCTATGACCAAACTTTCGGGGTGGACGCTGCCGTTGCTTGAGCGCGGTGGACGTTTGGTCGCACTGAAGGGGCGGTCCGCGCAAGAGGAGATCGAAAAGGCTTCCAAAGAGATCGCCAAATGCGGTGGCATTCGTCCGCGGGTGGTGGATACCGAGGTTGGTCTGGGCTTGGAATCGACCCATGTGCTCATGGTGGATAAAAAGTAAGTTATCCACCATTTCGGTGAGTTATGCACATTGTCCACAACTGGAAAATCGACGGAAAAAAGGCGGCGGAAAAAATGTTGAAGTAGCAACGAAAGATCGGTGGATAACTTTTTGCGAACAACGTAAGTTATCCACCGACTATCCACAGCTATTCACATTTGTGCACAGTGGGTGAGATGAGCTGATTCTGTCCACCCGAATGATGAAACTTGAATGTTAAGCATATCGTAAGGAAGGCTAGTGTATGACTGGACCTGAAGGACCAGATAACCTGACATCGATGGAATCGGCAACGGAAACCATCAAACGAATTTTCGGAGGATCGGATTCTCCTCTTGGTTCGCAGATTGCCGACGAATCGACTCGCTATCGCGCCTTGCAGAAGGCCGTTTGCCCAAAGCCGGAGCAGACGCGCCTGATCGCGGTCGCCAACCAGAAGGGTGGCGTTGGCAAAACCACGTCGGCTGTGAATCTTTCCGCTGCGTTGGCTCAGTTCGGTTCCAAGGTGCTGCTGATCGATATGGATCCGCAGGGCAATGCGTCGACCGCGTTGGGCGCTCCGCATGCGTCGGGGGAGCCTTCGGTGTACGACGTGATCGAAGGCAGGAAGACCATCGCCGAAGTCAAGCGCACATGCCCTGATTTTGATCTGCTCGATGTGGTTCCAGCTTCGATCGATTTGAGCGGTGCCGAGCTGGAAGTCGCCGACATGGAAAATCGTAATGTGCTTCTGAAGACCGCGGTTGACGAGTTTCTGGAAACCAGCGAGGAGCACTACGACTACGTGATTATCGATTGCCCGCCAAGCCTCGGCCTGCTGGTAATTAATGCCATGTGTGCGGTGCATGAGATGCTGATTCCGATCCAGGCTGAGTACTATGCGCTGGAAGGTCTCGGCCAGCTCATCAATACCATCGGACTGGTGCAGGAGCATTTCAATCCGTCGCTGCTGGTTTCCACCATGCTGATCACCATGTTCGATAAGAGGACGTTACTCAGCCGTGAAGTGCATGACGAAGTCAAAAATCATTATCCGACTATCGTACTGAATACCACGATTCCCCGAACGGTGAAAATATCGGAAGCTCCAAGCTTCAATCAAAGCGTGATCGCCTACGATCCCAAGGGAATGGGAGCGATTGCCTATTGTGAGGCCGCATTGGAAATCGCACGTCGCTCGCAGACGGTGCTGAAGGCTATCGATGCAAGAAGGAATGAGAACTGATCATGGCTACGAAATCACGTTTAGGCAAGGGTCTCGGCGCACTGTTTCCGTCTCTTCCAGGAGAGTCGGCGAAATCGGAAGCCGCTACTGAACCGGCTGTGGCTGTTGCGGGTGCAAAGGCTGATAGCAAGATCGCTGGAAAGGTTTCAGAAAACGTAGCCGGTGGTGCGACTGTTGCCGGGCAATCCGCGGGGAAGACCGCGGTCAAGAGTTCCGTGGCAACCGCCAAGGCTTCCGTCGATGCCGTCCATGACATGAAGAAGAACGTTTCACGTGAAACCAAGAAGGGGAGTGGCCATCGAGCCAGTATGCCTTCCATCACGTTGAATGAGACTGCTCATCCTGCCGACATGTTCTTCGGTTCCACCAGTCCTGTTGCCACTTCCGAAGTGAAGCAGGAAAGTGTTTCACGTGAAACCGCTGCGGTAAAAAAGACCGAAGATAAGAAGAATGACGAACCTGAACTGTTGCCGGTGCAGGGCGGTTATCTCGTTGAATTGCGACTGAGTGATGTTGGACCGAACCTGCATCAGCCGCGTACCATTTTCGATGAGGATGATCTTCGTGAGCTTGCCGATTCCATCAAAGAAGTCGGCGTGCTGCAGCCTATTGTCGTACGGAAGCGTCCACTCGCGCAGATTGAGGCTGCTCGCAAGGAGAACGCCGCTAAAGATGCCGAGTCGCACAATATGTTCGACGGGCGCATGGATAGCATGTACGAGCTCATTATGGGTGAACGTCGTTGGCGCGCATCGCAGATCGCAGGTTTGAAAACGATTCCTGCGATTGTCAAAACCACTGCCGACGACGATATGTTGCGTGACGCTTTGCTGGAAAACCTGCATCGCGTTGCGTTGAATCCATTGGAAGAGGCGGCCGCCTATCAGCAGATGATCGACGATTTTGGCTTGACGCAGGCGCAATTGTCAAAGTCGGTGTCGAAGTCGCGTCCGCAAATCGCCAATACTCTGCGACTGCTGAATCTGCCTGCGACCGTACAAAAGAAGGTTGCTTCCGGCTTGCTGTCGGCCGGTCATGCGCGCGCATTGCTCGGATTACCGACGGAAGCTGACATGGAACAGCTTGCGACGCGCATTATTTCCGAAGGGTTGTCGGTACGCAGCACCGAGGAAATCGTGTCGATGAAGGTCGCTGAATCGGACCAGCCGAAGAAAGCGAAAACCAATAAGCTGAACCCTTGGGCCGGAACGCCGATGCAGGTCGGTCTTGAAAAGAGGTTCGGCACGAAGGTGTCGATCAAGGGATCCAAGGAGCATGGACGCATCGAAATCGTGTTCAAATCCGAAGACGACATGAAGCGCATTGTCGACCTGCTCATGCCCACTGCCGAAAAATAGTATTTCTTAAGCTTTTTTGGTGTCCGCGGAAGGGGCGGCATATTCTGTTCACGACACACTCAAGGCCGTTTGGCCAAGCTTACAGTCGTGAACAGAATATGCCGCCCCTTCCGCTCGTTTTTCAAGGTTTTTGTAGGGTATGACCGTGATGGGAAGTGTTACTGCTGGAGGTAGGCTTGGGCATCGAGGGCGGCCCGGCAGCCCATGCCGGCGGCACTGATCGCTTGACGGTAAATACTATCAACACAGTCGCCGGCTGCAAAAATGCCGGCAGTGCTGGTGCGTGTGCTGGCGCCGTCCACCTGAATATATCCACCCGCATCTCGCTGCACAATGCCGTCAATAAAAGCTGTGGCTGGGGGAGTGGCCGATCGCCACTAAAAATGCCGTTTGCGGCAATCGTGCTGGTCTCTCCGGTGATGACGTTGCGAATGTTCACGGATTGGGCTCCATTGTCGTCACCCAAGATTTCCTCCACCACGGAATCCGTGACGATGGTGATCTTCGGATTCTGCTGAGCGTGTTCCACGAGAATCTGCGATGCGCGGAATTCAGAACGACGATGAATCAACGTCACCGACGATCCAAATCGTGAAAGAAAATCAGCCTCGGTGAATGCGCTATCGCCGCCGCCGACCACAATAATCGGCTTATCTCGGAAGAAGAAGCCGTCGCAGGTCGCGCAATATGACACTCCCTTGCCGGAATATTCCGCCTCTCCGGGGATGTCGAGTTTGCGATATTCCGATCCGGTTGCGATGATCAAAGCATGGGTTTCAAAAACGTCTCCCTGATCGACGCTCACGGTTTTCACGCCGGTGACGTCATTGTTGCTCACGGCAACAACATCATCCCAAACGATTTCCGCGCCGAACTTCTCAGCCTGGCGTTGCATATTATCCATGAGTTCCGGTCCCATAACGCCGTCGGGGAAACCTGGAAAATTCTCCACTTCAGTGGTGTTGACGAGCTGCCCGCCTGGGGTCAGCGCACCCGCGATGACCAGTGGTTTGAATCCAGCCCGGCCCAAGTATATGGCCGCGGTATATCCGGCAGGGCCGGATCCGACAATAATCACATCTCGCAAATCACTCATATTCCCACTGTAGCGAACCACCAAAGCAACCAGCCGCGCACTGCACGATTTCACGCATTCCTTTTTCTTATGGCGTATTATCAAGTGCTTTCCAAGCCGGATCATCTACAGAGTTTCACGTGAAACACCAGCTGTTGTGCGTGGTTGCGTGCGGTGCTGTGTGTGCAGTTGCTGGGGTGGCTGGATTCTTGGCGTCGCTTGATCGGAACATGAGAAAGGGCTTGCGCTCCACATGGAGCGCAAGCCCTTCGGTCGTGTTAATGTGACGCCTGCCTGCGCAGGCCTTGGATCACTTGTTGATGACCTTCTTGAACAGATCGGCGCTGGCCTTGGCGAGTGCGAACTGGCCGAAGCCCGGATCGATGGAAGCGAGGTTGGCGTTGATGATCTGGTTGAAAGTGTTGTTCTTCATGATGTTTCCTTTCGTTCGGCTTGGCGGCGTTCTTGTTTTCTGTTCTTTCCTCTGGCCGCTGCCGTAAGTCTGTTGCTTTTTGGTTACGTTCAGCGCGGGTGGCGTTGCCGTTTCCCCGCGTGTGGGGTGCGGCTCCGGTTTTCTCTCCGGTTCCTGCCGCATCGTGTCTCTTTGTTCTGTTGTGCCTTCATCATAGGCAGGCTCAACCGTCGATGTCATGCAACGATCGTCGATTCTTTTGTATTTTCATCGGCTAATCTTGAAATAAACGTAACGATGCTGTGATGAACATCAATCGTCGATTGCAGGGCAGTATTGCCGTCGCAAAAGAAACGGCGCGATCTTCAGATTTTCTATCTTTTCTATCTTTTCTATGAAAGTCTCAAAATCGTTCTCCCGTAAGACTTTTCGCAAGGTCGGCATTGTTCTATCCATTTTCTATCTTCCTTATTTGCGGGAGTATTTGCGCTTGTTGCCGGCGAATGTCAGGTTACATTGATTGATATCGGGCTGATTGGGCTGGGCTGATTGGTGTGGCTGTTCGACAGGCTGATTGGTGTCGGGCATAAGAAAGGAACGTGATATGGCGACTATTCCTGAACAATATGAGAGCCAGCGCGTGGGCGTGCAGGGATATCGCGTGCTCAATCTCGATTTGGACGGCGTTTGCGCGGATTACAAGGGCGCGATCCGCGATTACCTGCAGCGGCAGGGCATTGACGTGCCGGAACGTGCGCTGCAGACCGCGCATTACAATCTCACGCGCGAGGACGGATGGCCGTTCGAGACGCTCGACGATTACATCGAAACGCACAAAGCCGCGGAGCGTGAGCATCTGTATGCGACGATGAAGCCGCTTCCGGGGGTCGCGCAGGCATTGCAGCGATTGGCGAATGAGCACGTGTACATTCGCATTGTCACGCACCGGCTGTTCGTGTCCGGCCAGCATCAGATGGTCGTTTCCGACACCGCGCAATGGCTGGACAGCAACCGCATTCCGTACATGAGTCTGTGCTTTACTGGGCTGAAAGACAGTATGCAGGCCACGATTCATATTGACGATTCGCCGGCGAATATCGAAACCTTGCGTGAGGCAGGGCAGCATGTGGTCGTGTTCGATCAGCCATACAACAGTACGTATGCTGGTCCCAGAATCGACAGCTGGAGCGACACCAACGTCAACAAGCTCCTCACCCTCTTCGAGCACTGGCCGGAGTAAGTGGTCTTCGCGGCGGATTGTCTGTACAATCGTGCGAAAATCGCAAATCGTGTGGTCAAATCCGGCAATACTGAAGTAGGGCGCGTATTTCAAGGCGTAACTTTCGCTGCTCCTAGCTTTCCGTGCCATCCTGTAATCAGTTGTTGAAGTCGACCTTGCCGAAATCCTCACCAAGCTGTTTTTCTAGCGTGCGTAAGGTATCTCATGTATTGGAGCACCTGTTCGCGACGGGCTACGCTTATGTAAATCCACGAATAGGACTTATGTAAAAATACGAGTAGACTTTATGTAAATCCACGAATAGCAGTTTGCAGAGGTTGAAGAATAAAGGAAATGGGTTGGTGATATGATTCCGAGATTACTTGAAAAGAAGATGCTGCAATTGATGACGCAATTTCCGGTGATTAGCCTTACTGGACCAAGGCAGAGCGGAAAGTCCACGCTCGTCAAGCATACGTTCCCGGATTACCGATATGTGAGTTTTGAGGATCCTGACGTATATGAAACCGCTCTTGATGATCCCCGGAGCTTCCTTGCCCGTTATGACAATCATGTGATTTTCGATGAAGTGCAGAGGATCCCGTCGATGTTCTCGTATTTGCAGGGGATTATAGATGAGATGGACACGGTCGGGCAGTATGTGTTGTCAGGTTCGCAGAACTTCCTTCTGCTGAAAAGCATTTCGCAATCATTGGCGGGGCGTGTTGCCGTACTGCATCTACTTCCGTTTTCTTTAGAGGAACTTGAATCCGGCAATCTCACTCCAAAAACGATCGATGAGGCGCTATTTGCCGGAGGGTACCCGCGACTCAATACTAGAGGCATCTCTCCTTCCGACTTCTTTCCAAGCTATATCTCAACGTATGTTGACAGAGATGTACGGGAGGAGCTCGGGGTGCGCAAAATAGCCGAGTTTAATGACTTTTTGGAATTGGCGGCACTTCGCGTGGGAGAGGTGCTCAATATGGAAAGTCTTGCAAATGATTGCAACGTCTCTGTGGATACAGCGAAAAGTTGGTTGTCGATTCTTGAGTCAAGTTTTATCGCGTTTCGACTTCGACCATATTCCAAAAATTATGGAAAGCGAATTACCAAAGCATCGAAACTTTATTTTTACGACACTGGACTTGCGGCGCATTTGCTTGGTATTGAATCCTCCGAACAGCTGATTTCAAGCAACCATAGGGGGAATTTGTTTGAGAATTTGGTAGTAATGGAAATCATCAAACGATATGAAGCGTTGGGGAAACGTCCGAAACTGTATTACTGGCGAGATAGCAATCGTAAGGAAATTGATCTCATTATAGAAAAAGGCGGGAAGCCGTACTATTTGATAGAGGTTAAGTCATCTACGACGTTCCGTCCGGAGGCGTTTTCTACGATTGATAGTATTGCGCCGGAAATGGGTGTGCCCTGTGAACGACGTTTTGTGGTGTATGGGGGATCCGACAGCTTTGAGAATAGGCACGGTCGTGTAATAGGACTTCGGGATCTTGGAGAACTGGTTGAATGATAGGCTGTGCGAGATTCTGTCTGCGTAACTTGGATTTAAGGCCAGAAATCGGAATCGTGCGTTCGCCAGGACGGAATCGTGCGAAAATCGCAAATCGTACGGTCAAATGATCGAGAAATGTGCGATCATTTGCTGAAATCGACTTCGTCGAGCTTGTCGATCACGCACGTGCTCGAATAGTAGGTGGGGTCGTATTTTCAGCCGTTCCGGTCATGTTTTCAGTTGTGTTTTCGCTGTTTACGAGGTCACATACTCACGATTCATTTATAACGGGGGTAATAGTATCGCAACAATACGTAAACGATCCGCATCAACGATTTCGGCAGACAATCGAGTGGTGGATACAAAGGAGGGCACGTGCGTATTACACGTGCCCTCCTTTGCGCGTCTTCTCTGGAAAACGTTAGAAAGACGGTGACAATGATCAGAACACTTGAATGCTTTCGATGTACAGCTGGTTGCCCGGCAGGCTATCAAGCGGAACCCACAGCATGATGTCCTGCGTTTCCACGGCCTTGTCGAACTTGATGTCGGTCGTACCGGAAGCGTCAAACTCGAACTGCGCCACCTGTTCGCCTTGGGACGGGCTGTTTGTCGCATTCACGCGAATATATCCCTGACCACCGGAAGAACGAATTTTGATGACCATGCGATACGCCTTCTGCGGCTGGCTCAGATGCACGTAATATCCGTAGCCCTGCTGTCCGTCAGGATTCGACAGGAACTGACGATTGTCGATTTCGTACGCGGTCGTGTTTTCCGGTTGCTTCGGATCCGGCACTTTCTTCGACTGCTTGTCGGCGGTCACGACCTTATCTTCGGTTTTCTTGGGTTTCTTGGATGCCGTCGAATCGCCGGATGACGGCGTATTGGCGGAAGCATCGGAAGAATCCTTGGAATTGGACGAATCGGTATTGCCGGACGTATCGGAATTGGAAGAATCCGCGGAATTCGCATCCGACTGATCTCCCTCGCCGAACGGCACTTCGTCAAGATTTATTTCCGGCCATGGTCCTTTTGAATCAGTCGTAACCGAATCTGAAGGCTGCATCAAACCATGAACTGCAAACCCAAGCGCAACCGCAACAACGATGACCGCAACGATAATCGCAACGACCTTCGTTTTCAGCTTGCCAAACAGTTTCGCGTCGGCAACGTCAGTATTCGCCGAAACGGAAGAAGGATTCTTCGGCGTGAAGCTCGGCGGAACCGCGGCTCGACCGGCGGCATACGCGGCATCGATCGCCTCCTGCTCTGCTTTCAACGCACGGGCGGACTCCTCGCCGGGCTGAATGACCTGACCATCCGCGCCGATCACTGGAATGCGACCGGTTTTTTCCAACTGGGAATCGTCGGATGACATGCCATCGGCCGGTACGGAAACCCTGATGGGGAAGGAGAAGGGAGAATCGCTGGTGTCGGTCACGCCATCGATGTCTTCTTCGCTCAGCAGTTCACGGCCGCTGCTCCACAACGATTTCACCGCTCCACTGGTGGCCGCGACGCCTTTCGCCAAAGCCTCCTTGCCATCGGAAAAATCGTTATGCGGTTCGGGAGCCGTGAACGTCATTTCCGGAATGCTTCCAGCCGCTGCCAGCGTATCCGGCAGCGGGAGCACATCCTTCTCAAGAATCTGCAGTAACGGAACATTGGCGATTGAGCATTCCGAATCCATGGAAGGCAACGTGATATCCATGCCCCCCAACGATGACAGCGGTTGGTACTCGCCAAGCAACCGCTTCCAATTCCGCAATGGTCGCCATCGGAACGGTGGGGAAGCCGTCGTCCTCTTCAAGTTCGAGACCGCGCTTGCAGATCACGCGGAATTCCATCGGCGTGGTCGGCGCGAGCGTTTCCAGACGGAAATCAGTCGACAATGTGGACGGACGGCGGGTCAACATCGCATACAGCAATGCCGCAATCTGCCGAATCGCAAGCTGTTCCCGATTTTCCAAAGCCTGCGCGCGGGAAGTGTCGGCAAGCATGATGCTCACCGGAGCGTCTGCGATCTGAATGCCGGAACGGGTCAGTCGCACCGTGTCGGTGCTGATGGAGAAATGCGTGAGATTGTCCTTTTTGCAGCGCATGCAATGATTCGATGACTTCGCCAATGATGGAGCGCATGGCTGTATAGCTCAACGGTTGGTTGGTGTTCAGCGCAAGATATTCGCTGAGGGTCATGCCTTCGTCAAGCTGCGTCACCACCAGCGCGACCTGGCCGGCATGCTGGAGCTGCAGCACTTTCGTGAAGTGGGAATCATGCGAAATAGCCAGCATGGAAGCGGTTGCGTTGACTTCCTGCAATGCCTTGCTGCTGCTGACAATAAACAGCTGGCAATCCCGTGCGAGCACATGGTCGCTGGCCTTCCAGACCTGCAGTCCGGTTTCTTCGCGCAATGGCGAAACGAGCACGTAGCGATTGCTGATGGTATCTCCCAGCTGAGGTTTCATGGGTTCCTTCAACTTTTTGTAAACGTTTGTTCTGCCTATGGTCACTCGCCGTTTTCGGCGTCGCCCTGTTCCAGTCTATCGTTGGGGCTGGTCGGCTTGCGAAGTCCGGGAATACGTGAGGAAATCAGTGCGATCGCCTCCTTGAATTCCTCGGAACGTAGCAGCCGCAACATGCCTACGTAAACGATGAAGGTCACTATGGCCAGCAGTGAGGCACACGCCACTGCCTGAATCCAGTTCATATGACCGTCCACCGCTCCGATTTGGGCGCCGACAAGCTGGTAGACGCTGTCACGTACCGTCACGCCGATGAACATGGTAGCTACTGCCGCGCCAATCGATTTCAGATACGAGATGGCTATGCGCGGACCGTCGATATTGTTTTCGAATCGTTTGCGCAGCATGGCATACAGGATGGGGATCGGCAGTATGTAGCTCATGGCTCCTACCATGCCGATCATTGTCGTCCATTCGGTAGGGGGGAGTAGTTTCGCGCCGATGATCACGCTTACCGCTTGAATGCCCATGGCGAACAGCATGAAAATGAACGGCGATTTGCCGTCTTCGAAGGCATAGAACGTGCGCTGGATAATCAGATACGCGCTGGCGAACGGAAGTCCCACGCCAAGCGTGACCAACGGTCCCGCCATAAGAATCGCCTCTCTGACGCTCACAGACGGCAGCAACGCGAGAATGATCGGAACGGGCATCACCACGAAAGCGACCGCGAAATAGCACATGATCACACCCATATTGCGCAGCGCCTGGCTGAGATCAATGCGCGCTTCGGCGATATTATGATCGGCGACCGCACGGGATATTTTCGGGAAAATTGCGGTTGCCAGCGAAACGGCAATCAGCGAATAAGGCAACATGTAAATCGTGTACGCGTTCTGGTATGAAGCATTGCCGGCCACGTCGAGCGGATTGATGCCGAACTGCTGCTGCGCGAGCATCGGCGCGTTAGTGGAGGTACGCGTGATTACGATATTGGCGAGCTGGTCGATTACGACAATGCCGACACTCCAAGCCGCGACCGGTCCCATGGAACGCAATCCAATGCCACGAAGGCCGAAGGTGGGGCGGTATTTCAATCCGATTTTGGTCAGTGGAATGAACAGTACCAGCGCCTGGAATGCCACGCCCAACGTCCACGTGCCTGCGGTCAAGGCGATTTTGTCGGCGGTCCAAAAATCAAGAGGATGCTCGGTGGCACGGCCGAATAGCGCGATGAACGTGCCGAAGCCGATGCAGCTGATGATGTTCGCACCCACGGAACTCCACGCATACGCGGTGAAATGGTCTTTGGCCGCGAGAATCTGGCCGACCACCGTATATAGGCCGTAGAAGAAGATCTGCGGCATGCACCACAGGGTGAATGAGGTCGCCAACGCCATGGTTTCGGGGCTACCGTTCACATACAGCTTGGTGAGCAGCGGCGTGCATAGGGCCATCAGGATCGTCACCGCCAACAGCATGGTGATGGCAAGCGTGATGAGCTTGTTGAGTTTGGTTTCGGCGTCTTTTGCCTTCAACGTGCGCACGATCTGCGGCACGAGCACGGCGTTGAAAATACCGCCGGAAACCAAGGTGTAGATCACCTGCGGAATCATGGATCCGGCTTGGTAGGCGTTCGCCGCATAGCCGGTGGTGCCTAAAGCCCAAGCGAGCAGAATGGTACGGATTTGCCCGGTCACGCGCGAGGCCGCGGTGCCGGAGGCCATGATCAGTGAGTTACGGCCAACGGAAGAACTCATTCGTCTGGATCCTTCTTACGGTGGAATTGGCGCCACAGTCCCAAAGCTCCAAGCAGCACGGCGATGCCGATGATGATGAAGCCGGTTTTGTCGCTGATCTGCAATGCGCTGGTGATGTGGGTGGTTTGTGTCGCTCCGAATGTGATGCCCTGCCTGTCCTGCAGGCTGAGCGTGGCGTCCGCGGTGCCGGAGGTGGCCACGCGGATGGTGAACGCCACTTGGGCTTCGCTGTGCGCGGGCACTTCCACGGTGTCGAAACGCGAAGTGACGATCTGCATGGAGTTGGTCAATGATGAGACTTTTACCGTGACCGGATAGGGGTGGCTGTTGCTGATGGTAACGGGCATTTGCGCGGTTTCGCTGACCACGTTGACGTTTTCCGTCGGTGTGATGGCCACGCCGTTGATGAGCAGGGACGCCAGTTGCCCGGCTCCTTCCACCATGGTGCTTCCGGCTGGATTTTCGCCGCCTAGCGCGTGCAGGGCCATGATGCCGTGCGCGTTGACGAGCTGCCTGCGCCACGCTTTGAGGCCTGCGGGGGCCTGCTTGGCATCGTCGGCGACGTCGGTGAGGATGGACGCGTTGAATCGTTTGATGTCGTTTGTCGAGGCTGCCAGTGTGTTGAGCGTCTGCCTGAGATTGGCTTGCGTCGCATCATTGATTCCGTCGGATTGCGGCACGATCGCGGCTGCATCGTCGCCGCTCAAGGCGGGGTCGGCGTTGTTGAGCGTGTTCAGATCGGTGATGTTCAGCCATGGCGATTGTTCGACGTCCGTCATCAGTGCGTCCACGACGGCCGGATCAGAGTTGCCGTTCAGGCAGACCAGCAGATTGCGTTCCGAATACGGCTGCTCCATCTGGTAGAACGCGCTTTGCGCGACGAATCGCGCGAGACGCCCGGCCGTTGTTCCCTCGCCGTCCGCTTCGGCGTCGGCACTGGTCGCCTTGCCTTGTGCAAGGTTGGAAAGCACGCTTTGCGCGGTCAGTACGGTGATGTCGCCGGCGTCGGTGGTTACTACGGTCTTGCCGGTTTCCGCGGTGGCCGCATCATCCTCTTCGAAATCATGCGTGGCGATGACGGTGTCGTACCCCTGCTGCTTGGCTTTCGCCAGCGCGTCGGCGGTCCAATTGCCGGTGCCCTGCCATGCATACGTGGTCATACTCGCGTTCGGGTCACCCAACGCCGATTGATAGTTTTTCAAGGCCTGTTCGGCGTTCCATTGCGAGGTGCCGACGCCTGCCGAATCATAGGTTTTGCTGTCGTTCAGCGCGGAATAGGCGGTGATGTCGAACAGGGCCGGTTGCGTGATGCCGTCGACTTGCGTCGGCATCGGCATCGCCTTCAGATAGGTTGGATCGGCCACCACCTGCAGTTTGTCATGCTTGGTGAACGTCTGTTCCAGCGACTTGAGTCGTGCCTCGTCTTCTTTGCCGGGAACGGCGATTTTCGAGAGTTCCGCGGAGGTGACGCCACCTTTGTTGACGAGCTGTTCCAGCATGGTGTTGTCGGTGGTCCATCCTTGCGCTTCGAGCGGCTGCACGATGGTGATATTCATCGCGGGCGTGTCGGGGGTATTGATTCCAGCTCCGGTCCGTGTTGCGAAAGTGTGCGCTTCGTCTTGTTGAACGCCATTGGCCTCATAGCTGAGCGTGACCGGTTTCGGCCCCCAGGAGTTGACGGACGCCAGCGTCTCCTGATTCGAGTCCGCGTCGATGTGCACGTTCGCCGAAGCTCCCGGTTGAAGCGCGGGAACCTCGCTCTGCCCAACGATATTGGGCGTGGGAATCTGCCCGATGCCTTCCGACCATTCCTGGATATCGTTGCGCGACACGAACGTGTAGAAGGCGTTCATGGCAAGGGTGAGCGTGCCTGAAGGGATTTCCTGATCGGTGGTGTTGGTCACCGTCGCGCTCAAATGATAGCCGGAAGTGTCGGTCAGCACGGCGGTGGAGGAGTCGATCGACAGCATGGTGCCGGATTGCGATTCCTGTGTTTCTTCGGCTTCGGCTTTCGGCACAGGTGCGTATAACAACATCAACGCCATGGTCATAACCATGGCGAGGATTGCCGAAAGCGCACGCATGCCGTGCGGAACGTTCCGTTGTGCGGGTTGATTCACCTTCACGCCTGTCTGTTGAGTTTCCTTGCGTACAACCATGCTATCTTTCGTTCGTTCGGGTAGCTGAGAACGTCGTCCAAATCAGCAAAATCCACCCAAATCGCGTCTTCCGCCTCATGATCCGGGTCGCCTTCCACCGTCAACTCGCCGCCGATCTGACGCAATGCGAAATGATGCACCAGCTTGTGCACGCGCTGGCTGGTTCCGGTGAACCAGTAGTCGATGGTGGCGATGGAATCGACCACTTCACCTAGGATTCCTGTTTCCTCGTGAACTTCGCGAACGGCGGTTTGCTGCGGTGTTTCGCCTTTTTCGATATGACCTTTCGGCAGGCACCATTCCAAATGTCCGCTACGCGAGTGGCGTGCGATGATCGCCACACGGCCCTTGTCGTCGAATACGAGACCTCCCGCCGAATATTCGCGCACTACCGGCAGTTCCTGCGCGTCGAGCGAGGCGAACGTGGTCGGACCGTCCGTGGCGCGCCGCTGCGGCATCATTGCCGGGGTGGGTGCGTTGGGCGTGATGATGGTCTCTTGCCGCAAGGAAACGGACTGCGATGTGTACAGCAGTTTGTCTGGTTCCATCGGATTTTGGGCATGGTCGTCCGCAGCATGGGCAAGCATGCGTGCAAGGTCTGCGGGCGTAATCATGATTCCAACCATACTCAATTCTGTGTGCAGGTGGGGTAACGGTATGCTGGTAAGGCAGAAACTTGTGGTGCCGGAAAGGGATGGCGTGAACTTCGAAGTGTGGCCAGAGGCCATTGAATTAGGGCGTATGTTCGCCGCGGAAGGCTATGAATTGGCGTTGGTGGGAGGTCCCGTTCGAGACCTGCTGTTGCATCGTAAATCGCATGATTTGGATTTTTGCACATCGGCGCGTCCTGAGCAGTTTGAACACATTTTGCACCGTTTCGGGCGCGATGGCTTTTGGGATATGGGCCGTAAATTCGGCACGTTGGGCGCCATGCGCAGGCGTGAGGATGGCACGGAAGTGCAGGTTGAGGTAACGACCTACCGTTCCGACACGTATGACCCCGACTCGCGCAAGCCGGAAGTCAATTATGGCGACACGCTGGAAGGCGATCTTTCCCGCCGTGATTTCACGGTGAATGCCATGGCGTTGCGTGTGCCGGAATTGGAATTCGTCGATCCGTTCGGCGGCGCGAACGATTTGGCCAAGGGCGTGTTGCGCACGCCGGTCGATCCTCGCCAGTCGTTTGACGACGATCCGCTGCGCATGATGCGCGCCGTACGTTTCGTGGCGCAACTGGGCTTCCGTATCGAACCGGAAACCGCTGAAGCGCTGACCGACATGGTCGATCGCATTGAAATCGTTTCCGCTGAGCGCGTACGCGACGAACTGGTCAAAATGCTGCTGTCCGATCGCCCGCGCGCAGGTATCGAAGCGCTGGTCGATTCCGGTCTTGCCGATATCGTCTTCCCGGAAATTCCGGCATTGCAGCTCGAAATCGACGAACATCATCGTCATAAGGACGTGTTCGAGCACACCATGATCGTCATTGATCGTGCGGTTGCCCTCGAAACCGGCCCGGACGGCCCTGTGCCGGCACCGGATCTGACGTTGCGTTTGGCCGCGCTGATGCACGATATCGGCAAGCCGAAGACGCGTCGTTTCGAATCGGGTGGCAAGGTGAGCTTCCATCATCATGATGCGGTCGGCGCGAAAATGACCCGCAAGCGCCTTAAGGCATTGCATTTCGACCATCATATGGTCGAGGACGTCAGCGAGCTGGTCAATCTGCACTTGCGCTTCCACGGCTACGTGGAGGAGCCGTGGACGGATTCCGCGGTCCGCCGTTACGTTAAGGATGCGGGTCCGCTGTATGAGCGCCTGAACCGCCTTACGCGTGCCGACGCGACCACGCAGAACAAGCGCAAGGCCATGGTGTTCTCGTCGGCGATGGACGAGATGGAACAGCGCGTGCGCGATCTGAAGGAGAAGGAGGATTTCGACGCGATCCGCCCTGATCTGAACGGTGACGAAATCATGCAGCTGCTCGGCATTGACCCGGGGCCGCTGGTTGGCAAGGCGTACAAGCACATGCTGGAATATCGCCTCGATAACGGCCCGGTCGAGCGTGATGTCGCTGTTGCCGAGTTGAACCGTTGGTATGAGGAACAGCAGGCCGAGTAGTCTGCTTGCTGACCTCACGATTTGGATTCTATGACCGCACGATTCGATTTTTCGGGGAAAAAAATAGAATCGTGCGGTCAGTCGGTTCCGAAAAGTGCGGTTTCGGGGGTATTCTCTGGAGGATTTCGCCCGCGCTTTAACCCACGAACATAAGAATTGACCTCACGACCTTGATTTTCAGTGAAAAATCGAAATCGTGAGGTCAATCCGAAAATCTGCAAATCAAAAAATCTGCAAATCACACGGCGTCGTGTTCGGGGGCCTTCTGTACGTCGGTCATCTTGTCGACGGTAACGCATCCCTCGAAGCTGTCGATCTCCTTGCCGGCGGTCGGCACCTTCTTCTGATTCTGCAGATTGTCGAAAGTCGCGCCAACCACAACGTCGATCAGCATATCCTCACGATCGTCCATCACCATCGTCGCGTCGGTGAAGTTGCTGTTCACCGTGTACGCCTGATTGATGGCGTTCTTGCCGAAGATGATCATCGTGCGTTCCACTTTGGAGCTGGTGTAGTTGCCGGCTGCCTGGGTGTTGAACTCGCGGTTCTGCAACGCGCTGCTGACGGCTTGCGCGAAGCCGGCGAATTCAGTGCCGTTGAGCACGCGCACGGTGATGTTGCGGTTTTCCACGTACTTGCCTTTGCTGCCGTCCTGTTCCTGTGCTGCGCAAGGGGCCTGCTGGCCGTAATTCGGCTGTACCGCGGCCGACTTGACATTGCCCAATCCTCCAACATGGAAGAAGAACAGCAGGGAAATCACCAATGCGATCGTCAAAATGGTGCCGGTGATGGTGAACACCACCTTTTGACGGCGGCGAATGTACTGTTTGCGCGCGGCGCGCTCGTCGTTAGCCTGAGTCATGTACGAGTCCTTCTCCAAAAAGTCGGTTGACTTCAACCTTACTGTTACGCGATGATATGCACAATCGGATGGGCCGGTGCCTTGGTGGCGATGATGCGGTCGACGCAACGGCTTTGTTGCCATGCCGACTGCACGGCGCGTGCCGCATCGTCGGTTGGCACGAATGCGATTACGGAAGGGCCGGATCCGGAGACGAACGCCTGCTTGGCGCCTGCCTGCAACGCTTCGTCGATCGCCTGTCCGCTGCGTGGATGCAGTGAGATCGACGCCTGTTGCAGATGATTGTTGTCGGTTGCGCCGGCGCCGATTTGGTCGAACATGGCATACACTTCCGGCGTGCGCAGTTCCGCCTGATACGCGCCGACCAGCAGACGGCCTGCAAAGCCCTGATCCGTCAGTTCCAGCACGGCGTCGCTGTTTTCGCTGAGTTGTTCGATCTGCTCGCCGAAGCCGGTGCCTCGCGCATAGCCTCCGGTCAGGCAGAACGGCATATCCGCGCCCAATGTGGCGGCAACCTGTTGCAACCGTTCAATGGACCAATCAAGATTCCATAGCGTGTTCAATGCCAGAATCGTGGCGGCCGCATCCGCGGAACCTCCTGCCATGCCCGCGCCAACGGGAATGCGTTTTTCGATGTTCAACGCCACATCCGGTTCATGGCCGCTCGCTTCGGCCATGGCGAACAGGGCGAGCACGGCATGGTTGCGTCGCATGTCGCTGCCGGAGGAGGCCAGATCGCCAAGATAGGCACCTTCAAGATTCAGGGAGAAACCGGATCCGGGCTTTTTGCGACTGGTGGTGACGGTGTCGTACACGCCGACGGCGCAGTAGATGGTGTCGAGCTCGTGTCGGCCACCCCATTCGCTGCGTGGCCTGCCTACGTGCAGGGTCAGATTCGTTTTCGCCGGGCAGTCCACGCTGACCGTGTTGATTGCGGTGTTGGTGTCGCTCATGCTTGCGACACCTCGCCCACGGCTCGTGCCAATGCCACGAATTCGTCGATGGCAAGCGTTTCGCCACGGCGCGTCGGATCGATGTCCGCCTGCTCGAACGCTTCGGAGGGCACGATCTTCTTCAACGCGGCATGCAGGGTTTTGCGCCTCTGGCCGAATGCGGCGTCGATAAGACGGAACACGTTTTCGCGGTCCACTACGGAACCGTCGGGATTGTTCGCCGAAGGCGTGTGCCCGCCCTCATATCGTTTGAACAGCACCAGCGCGGAATCCACATTCGGTGCCGGCCAGAACACATTGCGCCCGATAATGCCCACACGTTCCGCGGTACCATACCAAGCGAGCTTCACGCTTGGAGTGCCGTAGATCCTTGAACCGGGCTTTTCGCTCAGTCGGTCCGCGACTTCCTTCTGCACCATCACGAGGAACGTGCCGAGATTGTCGAAACGTTCCAGCAAGGTCAGCAGAATCGGCGTGGCCACGTTGTATGGCAGATTGGCGACCAGTGTAAACGAATCATCATTTTGGAAATCAGGCAGATTTTCCGGTGTCACGGTCAACGCATCGCGATTGACCACGCGGAAACGATCCACCGCATCCGGCATGAATTCGGCGATGGTGCCGGGCAGTCGTTCCGCAACGGGCGGGTCGATCTCCACGGCGGTCATCGTGGCGCCGGTTTCCAAAATCGCCAATGTCAGTGAACCGAGTCCAGGTCCGACTTCCAGCACATGATCGTCGGCGGTCACACCTGCCTCGCGCACGATACGACGAACCGTGCCCGGGTCGATTACGAAATTCTGCCCGAATTTTTTTCCGTCGGGCTGATACCGGCCTCGGCCGCGATACGCCGAATGTCGGCAGCCCCCGAACAGGCGGCCTTGCGCGGTTCGTCGGTTGCGTTGGTTTCCGTTCGCGTGTTCTGTCATTACCTCATTATCCGTTCAACTGGTATGAAAAGTGTGCGCTGTTGCGTTTGCGTATTGTTGCGATCGGCGTTGTTTAATACCATCCGACCTGCTCGGAATGCTCCCATGCCTTCGACGGGCTGCCGTAGCGTTGCGCGATGTAGCTCAGGCCCCAGTCGATCTGCACGGCCGCATCGTCACGCCAGTTTGCGCCGAATGCCGCCATTTTGCTGCCAGGAAGCGACTGCGGGATGCCGTAGGCTCCGGAAGATGCGTTTTCCGCATACCACAGCCAGCTCGATTCACGCGTCCACAGTTTCACCAGATCGGTCCAGTTTTGCCCGGTCCAGCCATATTGCGCCGCGGCTCCGGACGCGTAGGCCTGTGCCTGCGCGGGGGAGGGGTGATAGAGGCGGCATCCTGCCGAAGGATCGGAAGGTTGCGGTGTCGGGGTGGGCGTCGGATCCGGCGTGGGGGTCGGGTCAGGAGTTGGCGTGGGGGTCGGGTCTGGAGTTGGCGTCGGATCCGGGTCCGTTTTCGATCCGGAATCGTCCTTCTTGTTGTCGTCTGAATTATCCGTATTGCCGGAATTACTGTTCGAATCGTCTTTCTTGTCGGAATTATCGGAATTGTTGTTCTTGTTCGAATTGTCGTTCTTTCCGGAATTATCGGAATTGCCGGTATCTCTGGAATTGCCGGATCCGTCATCCGATCCCGAATCGTCGGAAGATGCTGCCGGTCCTACTGCGATAATCTGATCGAGGGCGATTTTCGTGGTCGTTTCGTTGGTCAGCGTCTCGCTTTCCTTCTCGCCGTCCACATACGTGACGTCGTACGTTTGCTGGATTTCGCCGTCCTCGCCTTCCTGCCTGACTACGACTTCGCCGGGCTGCAGGCTGGGATCGACGATGGTTTGCGTGCCGAAAGGCACCGCTTTCGTGCGTGTTTCCTCGCCGTGCGTCACGCGGCGGACGCGCAGGATCGTTTCGCCGTTGTCTTTTTCGACGCTGACGCGATCCTCCTTGTTCAGCGTGATGCCTTTGGAGTCAAGAATGGAGGCCGCCGGCAGTTTGCCATTCGGCGATTCGGAGCTTTGCCCGTCTGCGATGACGGTGACCGGCCCGTTTTGGTTGATGATCAGTCCGCCGGTGAGTTTGTTGTACACGTTGTCGATATTGACGGTGACTTTTGCCGCGTCTGCTTCGTTTTGTTCGAAGAATCCGATCAGCTGTTCGGCGCTGGTCGCCACTGTCCAGAAGGGCACTTCCTGCCCGTTGATGGTGATGGTGGTCTGGTAGGCGCTTCGTACCGTCACCACGTCATGGTTGCTCAGCATGCTGGTGGGGCTGGTGGATTCCACGAGATCATGCGTTTTGACCTTCACGCCGCGTTCCTGCAGCAGACGGTCGACGCTCATCGCGTATGTGGTTACGGTGGTGGTTTCGCCATCGATGGTCAGAGCCACGGTTTTGCGCGCGCCTACGCCGAATGCGAGCGTCGAGGCGAGCGTCAACGAGACCACGCATGCCGTCACTCGAACACGCCGAAGCGTCACGAATCTCCGGGGGGTCCACCTTCTTGTCATACGTCCTCTTTCCAGCGACTGCCTACATCGCCGTCATTGTAACGGTCAGATCGGGACGAATGGCATGGTTTCCGCTGGCTTTATCTATACCGCCACATTTTCGAGGAAAAAGAGTAAAGAAAAAAGGGGGCAGGAGAGAAGGGGATGTCCTGCCCCCTGCCCGGACGAGGCAGGTTGGGGGAAGCCTCGTCCGGTCGCCAGAAGCCATAAGTTGGGGGAAGGCTTCTGGATCACTTACCCATGGTAAGAGGTCAAAGCCCGTCAAAACGGGTTTCGAGCCTCCTGTCGGGATCGAACCGACGACCTGCCGCTTACAAGGCGGCCGCTCTGGCCATCTGAGCTAAGGAGGCTTGTGCCGCTTTCTAGCATAATGCATAAAAACGGCAACGATTGAATAGCATAACCAGCGTGCCCGATACCGTCAACTTGGAACTGCGCTTTGGCTGGCACGCTGGCGAGTAGGGGGGTATAATTTTTCGATTATGAGGATTGCGTAGGGCTGATCACTCGCCAGTGGTGTTGGAGATCGGATCCTTGTCGGAGCCGATGGAGGGCATCACGCCTTCCTTGCCGATGTCGTCGGACTTGATTCCGATGGCCTCCAGCAGGCCTTCCTCAATGGTCTCCTGCGCAGTGCTCAACTGGTTCATATCCCAGAACTTGCCGTTGATGGTCACCGTTGGGGTGGTCATGCTGTCTTTGTAGGTTCCGGACGTGTTCCACAGTTCGGAGCGCTTCGGCGTATAGGTGTCGATGGCGTCAAGCCAATCCTGGTAGTCGCGGCCGAACGCCTTGTCCGCCACATCCTCGGAAACTCCCGAGGCGATCATCTGTTCCTTGATCTGATCGTCGCTGACGGACTTGTAATTCGAGCTTTCCTCAGGCTGGAAATCCTCGGCGTACATTTTTTCGAGGAAGGTGATCAGATGGCTCGGATCGCTGTCATGCTCGGCCAGATAGATCGCGGCATTCGCTGCGCGGCTTGAATAATCGTCGGTGGACCACTTGTCCATAAACGCCATGAAATGCAAATCAAGATTGATCTGACCCGCGTCGACCATCTTCTGCAGATCCTCATCAAGCTGACGATGCAGATTGCCGCAGCCCGGGCACAGGAAATCCATGTAGATCGCAACAGTCGGTGCGCCTTCGACGGACTTGCCGTAGCCATCCTTCGAAATCAGCAATCCGCCCTTCTTATCGACGAGCTTAGGGGTGTTTTCGACTTGCTGCAGCTTGTCGTACGCTTCTTCCACGGTCTGGGTGGAAGCCTGCGTTTCGGTGTTCTTGTGCATGTTGTGATACACGGTGAACGCGCCGATCGCCACCAGGATCACCAGCACCGCCATCACGATGGCGCCGATGAGGGTCTGCTGCTTGCGCTCCTTCTCCATCTGTTCGGCGCGAGCCTTCATCTCCGCGGCCTCAGCGGCCCTACGCTCGGCGCGGCTGGCGCGCTTCTGCGCATCCTTACTGTTCTGGGCCATCCACATTCCTTTCGATGTTCACATCACGATGCTGTGCACCATAGTAGTGTGGGCACGCTATTGCTGAATGAAGTATTTCGTAAAAGCTCACGTTGCCATACTACGTGCGATTATCTGATGATTTTTCTGATGATTGCAAACGTTTGCCGATTTTTGATTTTCGCTGCGTATTTCGTGAGATGGCGTCACTACATATCGTACGATTCGGCAGTGGTGCCGGATTTCGGGCGGCCGCGCAATGCGCCGGCACCCAATCGCAGCACCAATGCTCCCGGAGCGAGGGCGCATACCAGCCAGCCGATGGCGCAGCAACCGGCCTGGGCGACGCCGCTTTGCGAAACCGGCCCTTCAATCCAGGTCGGCAGCGGAATCGTGAATCCGAATATCGACGTATCAACCATGGCAAACGGCAGTTGCAGCGTGACTGTGGCAATCGTCAATCCTAATGCGGCGATGACCGCCATGATCAGTGCGCGTGGCACCGCATAACCCAGCCCCTTGAGCACATGCCAAGGCAGCGTGGCGGCGCGGGCGAACCAGTCGGAAGTCCTGCGGCTGCCCCCACGGCGGCCTTCGCGTTCCAGCTGCGCCTCCATATTGAATCCAATGGTGGCGAGCAACCAGGCCAGCAGCGCGCCCGCGATCAGGGCGATCCATGGCGAGAACAGGCCGCATGCGGCCACAGGAATCGCCATCAGCACGCAGAGGGGCACGCCTCTGCCTAGCAGTTCGCCGCGTTGCACGTCGGCCGGATTCGGCGGCTGCAGTACACTCTGCGGCACGTTCGGGTTGAGCGGCGCGGCCGGAGTGACCGGTGCGGTTGGCACGGCAGATGTTTGCATGTCTTGTGGCTGCGCACTTTGCGCCATTTCAACCGATGCGTTCGGTATTACGGCAGGAGGCCGCTGGTTGGCGATGCGCTGCAATGCAGGTTTGGTGGCCGGGTCGATCTGTGCGGCCTCTTGAGCGGGATTCCAAGCGTCCTGGACCGGCATCACCCGCGTGGATTGCGGTGTATCTTGCGGCAGCACACTGGTATCCCCACTATTGACAGGCAGCACGCGCGTGCCGGTGCCAAGAGGAATGGTTGCGGTATGCGCGTTGATATCCATGACCGAGGTGCCGGCATCGGGCGCATCGGCAATAACGGTATCGGTTATGTCAGCAATAACGGTTGCGCCGATTGCCTGCGTGGCCTCAACGAATTGCGGCAAGGTGCGCGTGCCGATGGCGTCTTCTCCCGTCACATGGTCTAACGCCCGCCAAAGCATTCGTGGATTGTCGGGCGATCCATCAAAAGGGAGCATCGCCTCCGACCCGGCACTATCGGCGGCATCCGAAGTATTCCCCGAAATCCAAGCTTGCGGATTCAACGCATCCAACGCAATCGCCTGCAACAACTCGTCTGGAGTGCAACGTTTCGTACGATCCGGATCCAACGCCGAACGGAACGCGGCCATGGTCCCAGCCGGCAATCCCGCCAAATTCGCGCTTCCCGCGGCAGCACGCTCCAATACCACCATCATCGGTTTCGTGCCGAACACCGGCTCGCCAGTGGCGGCAAATGCCAGCACGCTCGCCACCGACCACCAATCGCTCATCTCATCGGATTCGGCACCGTCGATGATTTCCGGCGCGATGAATCCAGGCGTGCCCATCACCAATCCGGTACGAGTCACATGACTTTCGCCCTCGCCCATGGCAATGCCGAAATCCACCAATACCGGTCCGGTATTCGACACCATCACATTCGTCGGTTTGATATCGCGATGCACAATACCGGCCGCATGCACGGCCTTCACCGCCTCGATCAGCTTGCGTCCCAACCGTTCCAAATCATCGCCCACATACCGGCCGTTGGTACGCACATCTTCACGTAGATTCTTGCCCTCGATCAGCTCGGTCACAATGAAGGCCAGCGCATCATCCAATTCCATATCCACAATGCCGCACACGCCCGGATGACGCACTTTCTGCAGCGCCATAGCCTCCCTACGCAGGCGCTCGCGTGCGGTCAGCTGATCGCGGGAGCGTTCGCTGGACGCATCTTCCTCGGCAAGGGAATCGCGCAAAATTTTCATCGCATACTGATGGCCGCCGTCATCTCGCACCCGCCATACCGATCCCATGGCACCCGAACCAAGCCGGGAAATCAACGTGTAGCCGCCAACCAGGCTGCCTGCTTCCAGATTCAATGCGCTTAAGTCGCTCATGGCACCCATGGTACTTGCCTTACGTAAGTTGCCGCTGGAACAGCTCGCTGTAGTGTGCCGAAAATATCGCAGGAATTGCGATTATGGAGTTGGAAGCGCAATGAAGATCGATGATTTCCGCAATCAAGGCAAGGATGTTGCAACAATCTGCGGATGAGCGCACATTGTGCCAGATGCATGCGCGCAACGGGATTATATGTGCACGAATGGTAGTTTTACATGCGCAGGTGGTATGCAGATTATGCACGCGAAACGACAGGCTGGGAAAAATCAGGGTGCCTTTTTTCGCGGATTTTGGTGAAATCGAAACATCGACATGAAGAAGTGTCTTCACTTCTGGAAATTGCGTGACGCGGGGCAGCGTTGCATGATTTCTGGTTTCGATGAGGAAATCGGAGCCTGCATGTCGTTTGGTTATGAGAATCAAGGAGGAGGCAGACCATGCTGCAAATCAACATGGCTGACGTCATGAACGTTATCGGTTCGTTGACGCCGTACCTGATTGCGATTGGCGTGCTATTTGTGCTCGCGCTGATCATTACTTTTGCCGTCAACAAGAAGACGGTCAAGGAAGTGGCGACCCGTAAGATCATCCATTCCGAGTCTTGGCTTGTGGCTTTGGTCGGCATTGTCGTCGCGGTTTCCATGATGCTGTCCGGTCCGCTGTCGACGCTGCTCAACAACGCGACCATCACCAAGTACATGCTGTCTGACACCACTGTTTCCAAGGCCAACGAGCTGGCCAAGGAAGTGCAGTCGGAAGCCATCACCATGCTGAAGAACGATGATTCCAACCTGCCGCTGGCTAACAAGAAGGTCAACGTGTTCGGTTGGGGCTCCACCAACCCGGTATACGGCGGCACCGGCTCCGGCTCCATGTCTGACCAGTATGACACCGTTTCCCTGCTTGATGGCATGAAGGAAGCCGGCATCGAGACCAACGCCGACCTGACCAAGCTGTACACCGATTACCGTGCAGATCGCCCAGTTGTTGGCATGTGGGCACAGGATTGGACCCTGCCTGAGGTTCCGGCCGACCAGTATTCCGATTCCCTGATCTCCGATGCCAAGAGCTTCTCCGATGAGGCTGTTGTAGTGCTCACCCGCGTCGGTGGCGAGGGCGCTGACCTTCCGATGAACATGAAGGCCGAAGGCATCACCTATGAGAACAACTCCAAGGATTACGAGGACTTCAAGGACGGCGAAAGCTTCCTGCAGCTGAGCCAGACCGAGCGCGATATGCTCGACCTGGTCACCAAGAACTTCAACAAGGTCACGCTCGTCTACAACGGCGCCAACACCTTCCAGTTCGACTTCCTGAACGACTATCCGCAGATCAAATCCGTCGTGTGGTGCCCGCCTGCAGGCCAGACCGGCTTCTCCGCACTCGGTGACGTGCTTGCCGGCGATACCAACCCGTCCGGCAAGACTTCCGACACCTTCCTGAAGGATCTCACCCAGTCGGTGTCTTACAACAACTTCGGCAAGTTCGAATACACCAACATGGAAGACAAGGCCGCCAAGTACACGGGCTTCACTGGTGACGAAGTCACCGCCATCCCGGGCTTTGTGAGGTACAGAATTCCATCCGGGTGAAAACATCGGTATGGGACGTGACCATACTCTTTTCGCTTTAGTAGATGGTACAGTATGTTTCAAAGTAGGTCGCGATGACAGAAGATCTGTTTCTGTTGTTCCTGCTGTAGAAGCATAATCAGTTACAAAATAAAAAAACTTGAAAGACTCTTCAAAGAATGAAGAGTCTTTTCTTTTAGAATGTCCTGAACACTAAAACCTTACCTTCGGTCCCGGGGATTATAAAATGCTTGGCCAATGCCTCATTCAAAGTCCCTTGCCACCAATTGGTAAACACAGATAAAGGATAAGCCAACCCTTCGGCAAATAAAACCGTACTATTCATATTAAAAATAGAAATCTGCTGACCGATATAAGATTCGAACATACTGTCCTCCTTTATGGGAACAAAGATACCGTAATCTGTCATCATATTAACCTCCGCCTTCTCCATATAATCTGCCAACAAACTGACATTCCCTATTGTATGATCTTCTCTTTTCCCTGTAGCCCCCATGATAGTAATACGCTTCCTCTCCTGTGATAAGCAGAAGCGGAATGCCTTACTCAAATCATTTGTTTCCTGCTCTGTCTCACTATGAATCAACGAAGCATATCGCTCTTTAATACCCGGCAATAAAGAATCACCATCGCCAACAATGGCTTCCGGCATTCTACCTGAACGAATATAAGTATTTGCTGCCCCGTCACAACAAACTACATAAGGACACTGCCTCAACCATTCCAACGCCAACGGATGGGAAGGAAAAATCACCATCAGCCAGAATAATTGTTTCCGGCACATCACATCCTATCGGCAATTTATACTCTTTCATAAGATAAATTCATTAATTGTTTCCACTTCAAATAACCGAAAAAAGCGATTACCGTATAAAGTCCATATAAAAAAGAAGTGAAATATAAATCTTTGTAAATATAGATACCACAAGAAACAATATCAACAACCAGCCATACCAACCAT
>ENA-OQHD01000174-OQHD01000174.1-human-gut-metagenome-genome-assembly--contig:-NODE-174-length-27319-cov-4.923801_pt1 | contig 27319 bp, 30 predicted proteins | sample MGYA00242560_ERZ504711 | MGnify/ENA primary metagenome ERZ504711 (study PRJEB26092, sample SAMD00036198) | human gut metagenome | host: Homo sapiens | study: EMG produced TPA metagenomics assembly of...
TGTTCGCCCATTAAAGCGGTACGCGAGCTGGGTTCAGAACGTCGTGAGACAGTTCGGTCCCTATCCGGCGTGGGCGTAGGATATTTGAGAGGAGCTGTCCTTAGTACGAGAGGACCGGGATGGACTGACCTCTGGTGTACCGGTTGAACCGCCAGGTTCACGGCCGGGTAGCCAAGTCGGGAAGGGATAAACGCTGAAGGCATCTAAGCGTGAAGCCCCCCTCAAGATGAGATATCCCATTCGAAAGAAGTAAGACCCCTTGAAGACGACGAGGTAGATAGGGCAGGGGTGGAAGTGCCGTAAGGCATGGAGCTGACTGTTACTAATCGGTCGAGGGCTTGACCTAATTGGTTGTGTTCACAAAATGGAATGATAGATGTGTAGTGTATGCGGTTTTGAAGGTATATCAAATATCTTCAACTGAATAATCCTCGATAGCTCAATGGTAGAGCACTCGGCTGTTAACCGAGGGGTTGTTGGTTCGAGCCCAACTCGGGGAGTGAATGAGACCTGTAAGAATTTTCTTGCAGGTCTTTTCGTTTCTTGCAGGCGTGATGAAAAAGGGTTTACTGTAAGATGTGTCATCCTAGGGGTGACAGAGACAAAAGAGAATTGAGTTGCCCTTTCTGATGTGTTACAATAGGGCTATCCGAAACAAATGAAGGAGACAAAGAGGATGAATGAAAGTTATACCAGTTTTGCTCAGGTTTACGACATGTTCATGGACAACGTGGATTACCCGTCCTGGAGCAAATATCTGATTCAGCTTTTAAAAGAATATCAGGTGGAAGACGGACTGGTGCTCGATCTTGGCTGCGGAACGGGAAACATGACCGAGCTGCTTGCAAAAGAGGGCTACGATATGATCGGCGTGGACAATTCCGAGGACATGCTCGAGATCGCCAGTGAAAAACGCGAAAAGTCCGGATTAAACATTTTATATCTGCTTCAGGATATGCGGGAATTCGAGCTTTACGGAACCGTGAAAGCGGTCGTGAGCATCTGCGATTCTATCAACTATATTCTGGAGGAAGACGATCTGCGGGAAGTATTTTCACTCGTCAATAATTATCTGGATCCGAAGGGCATGTTTATCTTTGACTTGAATACAAGGTATAAATATGAACAGATGGGTGAGACTACGATTGCGGAAAACCGCGAAGAGGCAAGCTTCATCTGGGATAATTACTATGACCCGGAGGAAGAAATCAACGAATATGAGCTCGCCATTTTCATTCCTGCGGGAGGAGATTCCGATCTGTACCGCAAATTTGAGGAGGTACACTACCAGAGAGCTTACGATCTTGCGATGGTTCGCCGGTTACTGGAAGAAGCAGGTATGGAATTTGTGACGGCCTATGATGCTTTCACAAAGGATGTGCCAAAACCGGAAAGCGAGCGCATCTATGTAGTAGCAAGAGAAAAGGGAAAATCAGCGGAAAAATGATCCTGCCCTGCAGTGACGATAAAAGAAGAAAAATGAAAAAACAGGAGAAAAACAGATGGATTATATTGTAAGAGCAACAGCGGCAGACGGACAGATTCGCGCGTTTGCGGCGACAACGAGGGAAACAGTAGAAACTGCACGCGCAGACCACAACACCAGCCCGGTGGCAACTGCAGCACTTGGCCGCCTTCTGACTGCAGGTGCAATGATGGGCGTCATGATGAAGGGAGACAAGGATCTTTTGACTCTCCGCATTCACGCAGGGGGACCATTGAATGGAATTACTGTGACGGCAGATTCCAAAGGAAACGTAAAAGGCTATGTTGGAAACCCGGATGTCGTGATTCCGGCTAATCAAAAAAGGAAAACTGGATGTGGCAGGCGCTGTCGGTGTCGGCTTTATGGATGTCATCAAGGATCTTGGGTTAAAAGAGCCGTATGTCGGCCAGTGCGCTCTGCAGACCAGTGAAATCGCAGAGGATCTGACGTATTACTTTGCAACGAGCGAGCAGGTTCCGTCCAGCGTTGGACTCGGCGTGCTGATGAACAAAGACAACACCGTTCGCCAGGCAGGTGGTTTTATCATTCAGCTGATGCCGTTCTGCGATGAGAAAGTGATTGAAAAGCTGGAACAGCGTCTGGCAGAAGTTAATTCTGTCACCGCGTTTCTTGATGAAGGGCTGACGCCAGAGCAGATTCTTGAAAAGCTGCTTGGAGATATGGATCTTGTAATCAACGATACCGTGCCAACCCAGTTCTACTGCAACTGCAGCCGGGAGCGGGTATCGAAAGCACTGATCGCGGTTGGAAGAAAGGAACTGAACGAGATGATTCAGGAAGGAAAACCGGTGGAGCTGAAATGCCATTTCTGCAACAGCGCTTATGAATTTTCCACAGAGGATCTGAAGGAATTATTGCGTAAGAGCAAATAACAGTACTGTTTCAGGCGAAACAGAGACTGTGAGAGTTTCTGTTCGCAGAAAATCCGTAAAAAGGAACCAGATAGTGGAGGAAGAAAGAGATGAAACAGGGATTCGTAAAAGTTGCCGCCGCTTCCTGTGCGGTAGTGGTAGCAGATGTCAGAGAAAATACGAGAGTCATTCTGGAAACCATTCATAAGATGGAGGCTGCGGGCGCGAAAGTGATGGTACTCCCGGAGCTGGCTCTCACCGGCTACACCTGTAGTGACTTATTCTGGCAGAGTCAGATGATTGATGCGGCGAAAGAAGGATTAAAAGAAATTGCCGATGGCACGAAAGAGACCGATGCGCTGATTTTTGTCGGACTGCCGTGGGAACAGGGTGGAAAGCTGTTCAATGTAGCCGCTGTGCTTTGTCACGGAGAGCTTCTCGGTGTTGTACCGAAAAAGTATCTGCCGAACTATAATGAATTTTATGAGCTGCGTCATTTTACGCCGGGAAAAGAAGCGGTGACAACAACGGAATTTTTTGGAAAAGAGGTTCCGTTTGGCATGAATCTGCTCTTCCAGTGTGAAAAAAATGCCGCGTCTTAAGGTTGCGGCAGAGCTCTGTGAGGATCTCTGGACCCCAAATCCGCCGAGTGTGGCGCATGCGCTGGCCGGTGCGACAGTGGTCGTAAACCTTTCTGCCAGTGATGAAATGGTTGGAAAAGACAGTTACCGGAGAAGCCTTGTGAGCGCACAGTCGGCGCGTCTGATCTGCGGCTATATTTATGCGACAGCAGGTGAGGGCGAGTCGACGACAGATCTTGTCTTTGGAGGACAGCATCTGATTGCTGAAAACGGAACCATTCTTGCCGAGGCAAAACGATTTGAGAATCAGATCATTTGCGCAGATCTTGATGTGGATCGTCTGACAAGTGAGCGCAGAAGGATGACCACGTATCCGGAGCAGAGAACCGATGGGTATCAGGTCGTTCGATTCTCCTTGGCAATAGAAGAGACAAAGCTGACCCGTTACTTCGATCCGCGACCGTTCGTACCGTCGGACAAGCATAACCGCGATCAGCGATGCGATGAAATTTTAAATATCCAGGCTATGGGACTGAAAAAACGTCTGGCGCATACCCATTGCCAGAGCGCAGTCATCGGTATTTCCGGCGGACTTGATTCGACGCTGGCGCTGCTCGTAACGGCAAGAGCATTTGATCTGCTCGGGATTCCGAGAAAGCAGATTCTGTCTGTGACGATGCCGTGCTTTGGAACGACGGACCGTACGTATCAGAATGCCTGCGAGCTGACGAGATGCCTTGGCGCAACCTTAAAAGAGGTCGATATCAAAGAGGCAGTCAATCTTCATTTTCGTGATATCGGACAGGATCCGGAAAAGCACGATGTGACGTATGAAAACGGACAGGCGCGTGAGAGAACGCAGATTCTGATGGACCTGGCAAACCAGTCCGGCGGCATGGTCATTGGGACGGGAGATCTTTCCGAACTGGCACTTGGGTGGGCAACGTACAACGGCGATCATATGTCGATGTATGCCGTCAATGCTTCTGTACCGAAAACGCTGGTGCGCCATCTGGTGCAGTATTATGCGGATACCTGCGGGGATAAAGCTCTTTCTGATATTCTTCTGGATGTGCTTGATACGCCGGTCAGCCCGGAACTGCTTCCGCCGAAAGACGGTGTCATTTCCCAGAAGACAGAGGATCTTGTCGGACCGTACGAGCTCCACGATTTCTTCTTGTACTATATGCTGCGTGTGACGTACGAGCCGCTGAAAATTTACCGTGTGGCGAAACTTGCGTTTGCCGGTGTTTACGATGATACAACAATCCTGAAGTGGCTGAAAACCTTCTACTGGAGATTTTTTGCACAGCAGTTCAAACGTTCCTGCCTGCCGGACGGCCCGAAGGTCGGAAGCGTTGCCGTATCACCGCGAGGCGATCTGCGTATGCCAAGTGATGCATGTGTGAAACTCTGGAGAGAACAGCTTGACCGGCTGTAATCCATCGCATGAGATTCCGGCGCTTCTTCTGGTGCTTGCGATTGACGCGGTAAACTGTTCGGACGATAAGCATTAGAGTGTGTCTGGTTCACAGAATCAAGGATTGACAGATAAGAAAACAGAAAAGCAATAGAAAAACAACAGAAAATGGCTTCGGAGTGAGAACACTCAGGAGCCATTTTTAACTTTATTCGGTTGCAGAAGGATTGCGGGCCTGATCGAGAGCCTGGTCGATTGCCATGACAAGCAGTTCGGAGGTGTAGCGGTTATCCTCGCCGTAAATGAGGCCTTCGGTTGTCTGGTTTACGTAGATCTGACTTGCAATGGAATCGAGTGCAGGCTCCATAAGCGGGTACATGGCGGCCGTGGTCTCGCTTAGGTTATTCATTGAGATTGCGGTAATGCGGTCCTGCTCGACATCGACCTGTACATCGAAGGTCTGCTCACCGAGAGAAATTGTGGAGGTATAGATGCCGGGAATGTAGCGTGCACTCTCGGCAGAACCGGTGGATGAGGCCGCAGGGTTCTTCGCAGACTCCATTTTTTCCGGAACCGAACATAATCAGAAAGACCACGAGCAGAAGGATCGCGAGAGCGAGAAAAACAGTGGTGTAAACCACTTCTTTCATATGTAGTACAATGATTTTCGTTTTGGAACTCATGGGCGGGCACACTCCTTTTTGAAAAACCGTCTGTGAGCGGACGAGAGGCAAACGGACGGGCGTTTTTATTATAATGTATGTAAAAGAGAAATCGTTTATGAAAGAAAGTTTCGTAACATGCAAATTCCAGATATAATTTTTAGACAGCCTTTCTTCTGCCCGAGAATTAGTATATAATGTAATCGGTCACGATAACAGATTTCAGAGAAGGGTTGGGAAAAGAAGAGGGGAAAGATGCAAAAAAAGAAAAATCAGAAGTACTATGAGTGATTTTTTTTTACTACATTTTTTTGCTTCTGCAGATTATAGTACTGTTTCTGTACAAATCATTTATTGTTGATATTTCTAAAAAAACGAGAAAAACCTGGTGGAGAATACACTGCAAATTTATCATAATACAATGGAAAGTGTATTGGAGCGACTTGACGATAACCTGGATCTTTTACTGGGATATCGGCTGCTTTTGACACAGCTGAATGGAGAAAACAATCTGGAGAAAGTTAAAGCGCAGCATCAAATGCTGCAGATTCTTAAGGAAAGATGTAAAGATACCAAAGAAGCGGATGCCTATGCGATTGTTAATTGCAAAGACAACAGTATCCTGATTCAGAGAAATGGAAATATAACCTATGACACAATAAAAGATATCAAAAAGTATCTTCAAAAGTGTAATACGTTTGATAAAATTCCTGCATCCGGCTGGACTTCTACTGTCATGGGAGAGCAGGTGTATCTGGTAAAATATTATAATTATGGTGCAAATACGATCGCTGTATTGGTATCAGAAAAAAAAGCTGGACTCTTTGTTAAACTATAATGATATGTCCATCAAAGAGGCAGCGTTTTATCTTACAGACAAAAAAGGGAAAATTCTGTGCGGTTCAGGAGAGGATTGGGCATATGGAGAAGCGATAGAGAATCTGCAGAAACAGGATCCATCCATCAGTATCTATCAGGGATCTGTTCTGGAAGATGCATATCAGATGTATTACAGTGTAAAATCATCCGAGTATGCCGCATATTCTACCTCCGGTATCGTTATTTTGGGATTTTTGGTACTGTCTTTGCTCTTTTTTGGTAACCATTGTCTGGTATATGCAAAAAGAAATTTTTTACAGCCGATTGCAGACCTGTTCTGGGTGTCCAGAAAAATTCACAGTGGGGATTTCAGAGCAAGGGCGGAATATAATACGAACAGCTACGAAATGGAAGAAGTAAAACAGGCATATAATGATATGGTACAGACGATTCTTGAAATGAGGGTGGAAAAGTACGAACAGGAACTTCGAATGAAGGATGTGCAGCTGAAGTATATCCATATGCAATTAAAACCACACTATTTCCTGAATGCTTTATCAACAATCAACAGCATGGTTTATCAGCACGAGGAAGAGAATGTCCATACCTTTATTCAGGCATTTTCACAGAATATCCGCTATATGTTTCGAACCGGTCTGCATACCGTTCCGCTGCAGGATGAAATAAAAAACTGCCAGTGGATATCTGGAAATGCAGCGACTTATGTACCGGGATTGCTTTTATGTCTATATGGATATACCGGAAGAAATGCAGCAGTATCCAGTGCCGCAGATGATCCTGCATACATTTTTTGGAGAATATATTTAAGCACGTGATCAGTATTGATTCGTTCACTACGGTTCTGATTCAGGCATTGTGGAGCTTTTCGGGGAAGGAAGTTTACTTAAAACTGGAACTATATATATCGCAGGGTCAATTTTCGCAGGAAATACTGGACTTTGTGAATAAAGATATGGAAATAACAGAAAAAAAAGATGGAAGTGGAATTGGAATAAAAAATGTAAAAGAGGTTCTGAAGATGATGTACCAGCAGGATCATCTTCTGTATGTGGAGAATCTGGAACCGGAAGGAACCAAAATAACCATATGGATTCCGAAAACACTGAAATGTACAGATGAGGAGAAAGACGAAGAGAGATGAATTTGCTGATTGTAGATGATGAAATTGTGACAACGCAGGTATTGGAAGAACAGCTGGATCGCGCGTTACTTTCTATTGACCAGATCTATGTGGCCTACAATACTTCAATGGCCAGAGATATTTTGCAAAAAAAGTAAAGTGGAACTGATTTTATGTGATATTGAAATGCCAAAGGAGAATGGAATTCATTTTCTGGAATGGGTACGAGAACAGAAAATCCAGACAGAGGTTATCTTTCTGACCAGCCATGAAAAATTTGAATATGCCTATGGAGCTGTGCAGAATGGCGCGGCAAACTATCTGCTGAAGCCAATTGATATGAATAAAATCAATCAGGCATTGCTTCGTGTGACAGAAAAAATAGCCTGGAAACAAAAAACGGAGGAAATCCGGGAATATTGGAAGATCGGAAAAAGAAAGATAGTGCGATATTTCTGGACAAGAGTATTACTGGAACCCGGTGTGCAGAAACAGGGACTCGAGGAGGAAATAAAGCAGCAGGGGATAGAGGAAGAGATTCAGGGAAAAAATATTGTGTTGTGATTCTTCATTTTGCCAGTGACAAAATGAACTTCGGTAAAGAAAAGGAACAGGAATCCATTTATAAATTTGCAATGGAAAATATTCTGGCAGAAGCATTCACAGAAAAAATTAGAATGGAAAATGTGATTTGCTGGGAAGAGAATAAGGGAACCTATCTTGGGATTCTGTCGGAATTTTCGGAAAGGGAGACGAAAGAGAGAGCGGCACAGGTCAGAAACATATTTGAAAAATATTTTCCGGATGTATTGCAGATCGGATACATTTCCCCAAGCGTTCCTTTTTATGAAGCAGGTTTGGAAAAATGAGAAAATAATGGAATATGACAAAACGCATATTTATGACGAAGGGGAAATAAAGGAATTTATGGCATTGCTCCGAGAAAAGGAGGCTTCCGGACATATTCTGGACGAAGATTATATCCTGCAGTGTCTGAACAAGGGATCCAGGTTAAGTATAATGGAATATTTACAAAAAACGCTGCAGCATGTAAAGCAAACGATGCATTCCGTAGAAGGATTTCGCAATTTTCAGGTGGAACTGACACAGCTTGTAAGCAAATATCTCCATGATAAAAAGGAAAATATGAACAGCGTGATTCGTGATCCGATCTATCTGCAACTGGATATGAATGCGGTTAAATCGGAATTTTCTATGGTGCAGTGGATGACCTGGCTGATGAATAAGGTATTTGATCTGACGCAGGAGGAACGGAAAGAAAAAACAGAAAAAAGGATCACAGATCAGGTAATTGATTATATCAGAGAACATTATACGGAAGATATTAACAGAAATACGCTTTCGGAGAGGTTTCATTTTTCACCGGAATACATTGGAAAAATGTTCCGGAAGGATACCGGAACGTCGTTGAATGATTATATTAATTCTCTGCGCGTGGAAAAAGCGAAACATTTGCTGGAAAACACCAATACAAAGGTGATTGATATTGCGCTGGAAGTCGGATTTGATACGCTCCCGTATTTCTCATCTGTATTTAAAAAATATACGGGAGTTTCACCGGCAGAAGTTTCGGAAAAAAGAATAGATATCTTAAAAACGAAAGTTTTTGTACATTTTTTGTGTAAGAACTTTCGACTTTTTTTTGCGCTATGATAAGTCTATCAAAAGGAACCGGAAAGAAGAAAGGAGAAGAATGAGAAAAGATTTTGGCGATTTTGATGGCCACCCTGACAGTAGGATCTTTGCTGAGCGGGTGTGGTGGAGCACAGAGCGGTGATGCAACCGGAAAACAGGAAAGCAGTAAACAGGAGAGCAGCGACAGCGAAGAACCGGCAGAAATTGTATTTGCGTATATGACACAGAACAATATCCCGGAGTCATCAGAACTGGAAAGAATTCAGAACCTGATCAACGATTATACGGTAGATAAGATCAATACGAAGGTCAAACTGGTACTGTTTTCCAATTCTGATTATATGAATCAGGTGAATCTGATGCTGGCATCCGGAGAACAGCTGGATTTATTTCAGGCCTATAATACATCTCATCTGAAATATATTCAGGATGGAACAGCGCTGGATATTACAGAGTATCTGGACAGTGACCTGAAAGAAACAACAGAAACTCTTTACGATGGTTTTCTGGCACCGACAACGGTAGAGGGAAAAACATATGGAATTCTGAATATGGGTTCTAACTATGTACCGGGTGGATTTACCTATCGTGAAGATATTACCGAGGAACTTGGAATCGATATGAGTCAGGTTACCAAACCGGAAGACTTGACAGCAGTGTTTGCAAAGGTAAAAGAAGCTTATCCGGATATGACAATCATTGATCCAAACAGAGCGAATGCGTTATTTGAAAGCTATCTGGGCAAGATTGATAAAATTGATCCATTAGGAGACAATATCGCTTCATCCGTTTCCGGTGTGGCTTATCAGGACAATGCAACTGTAGTGGATATATATGAAACGACAGACTTTAAAGAACTGTGCGAACTGACCAGAAGCTGGTTTGAAGCTGGTTATTATGCAAGTGATGCAGCTACCACAACAGCAACTACCGCAGAATTACTGATGTCCGGCAACTGCTTTGGCACATTCTGTGGGCTGGGTAATCCCAAGATTGCGCAGCAGTATACAAACAACTATGGTCATCCTTTTGAAAATGTACAGATCAGTGATTCTATGATCTGGTCTGGAAACGGCGGAGCATGGATGGTAAATTCCAGCTGTAAAGATCCTTCGGCAGCCTGCAAATTTATGAACCTGCTGTACACGGATGCATATGTAGACAACCTTCTGGTCTATGGAGAAGAAGGAGTGGATTATAAATTGGATGAAAATGGTTGCGCAGTAGCACCGGATGGATATACGGATCTGAACAGTGTAGCCTATACCGATAATATGAACTACTATTTCTGGGGAAATAAATGGCTGACCTATCCGGTTGCAGGCGGTCTGTATGGAGAAGAAAAAGAGACAAACAAGCAGCAGAATTATGATGGAGATCATTCAAACTATTATGGTTTCCTTTACGACTACAGTGATAAAGAAGCAGAATATACCGCATGCCTGAACATTGTAGAAGAATATAAAAAGTCTCTGTGGGTTGGTGCAGCAGATGTAGATACAACACTTGCCGAGATGACAAAACGACTGAAAGCAGCCGGCATGGATGACCTGATTCAAGGAAAGCAGGAGCAGTTGGATGCATGGATGAGTAGTAAATAGGAAAGACTTTAAAAAAGGGGAAAGGGCTGCGGAATATCACCGCAGCCTTATTTATAAAAAGGGAGCTCGAATTATATGCCGAAGAGTAAGAAGAAATATGCCAGCAAAAAGTACATTAGCATTGTTTTTCATTGCACTGCCGGGTATTACATATCTGATTATTAATAACTATATCCCGATTGTGGGAACCTTTATTGCGTTTAAAAAGTTCAGCTATGCAAAAGGAATCTGGGGCAGTCCATGGTGTGGACTGGATAACTTTAAATTTTTGGTTTCTGACAGATGATGCATGGGTTATTACGAGAAACACATTGTTATATAATCTGGCTTTTATCGTGATGGGAACCGTAGTTTCTGTAATTTTTGCAATCCTGCTGCATGAGCTGGGAGAACTGTTACGCGGAAAGTTTTTCCAGTCCGTGCTGTTGTTTCCGCACTTACTGTCCTGGGTTGTAACGGCGTATCTGGTATACGCGTTATTGGGAAGTACAACCGGTTTTGTGAACAATACCATCTTAGATGCGCTGGGGAAAAAGGGCGTAGACTGGTATACCGCAAAAACAGCATGGCCGTTTATCCTGGTTATTGTATATCTTTGGAAGAATGCCGGATATAATGCGATTGTTTATATGGCAGGCATTGCAGGCATTGATAAGGAAATTTATGAAGCAGCAAAGATTGACGGTGCCTCTAAACTGAAACAGATTACTGCTATTACGCTTCCGCTTCTGAGACCAACCATTATTATTATGACATTGATGGCGATCGGTCGTGTATTCTATTCTGACTTTGGTTTGTTCTATCAGGTACCGATGAATGCGGGAACCCTGTTTTCTACGACGCAGACGATAGATACGTATGTATATCGTGGTTTGATGGAACAGGGTAATATAGGAATGTCTTCGGCAGCAGGTGTATATCAGTCATTAGTTGGTTTTGCACTGGTAATGATTGCAAACTTTATTGTGCGGAAAAAAGATCCGGAAAACGCATTGTTCTAGGAGGCAGGATATGAAAAAGACAGTCAGCGATGAAAAACGATTTATTGCAATAGCAACAGTTATTTTAGTGGTAATCAGTATTGTGGCGTTGTTTCCGATGATTCTTCTGGTGGTTGCGTCCTTTACCGATGAAAATGAACTGATTACAAACGGATATCAGATTTTGCCGAAGAAACTCAGCCTGGAAGCATATACCTACATGGTAAAACAGGCAGCAACAATCGTAAGATCGTATCTTGTTACGATTGGAACAACCGTTGTCGGAACCGGATTAAGCGTATTACTGACGACTTCGATCGCATATCCGATGGCACGAAAAACATTCAAATATAGAAACGCATTATCCTTTTTTTCGTGTATTTACCATGCTGTTTAATGGAGGATTGGTGCCACAGTACATTATGTGGACAACATTTTTCCCACATTAAAGACACGTATGCAGCACTGATTTTTGCCGAATCTTCTAATGACAGCATTCAATATTTTCCTGGTAAGAAACTATTACAGCAACAGTCTGCCGGAAGCATTATACGAAGCCGCACAGCTGGACGGAGCGTCAGAGCTTGGAATTTTCACCAAAATTGTATTTCCGCTGTCGAAGCCGGTAGTTGCCACCATTGGACTGTTTACAGGTCTTTCCTACTGGAACAGCTGGACCAATGCTTTATATTACGTACAGGATCCAAAATATTTTGGTATTCAGAATCTGCTGATGCGTATCATGAAAAAACATTGAATATCTGCGAAGCGGAGCATCAGAGCTGGCAGCGGAAGGACAGGCAGTTTCGCTTCCGGGCAACTCCATCCGAATGGCACTGGCATTTGTCGGAATTTTACCAATCATTATTATTTATCCGATGCTTCAGAAATATTTTATCAAAGGTGTGGTTGTCGGCGCTGTAAAAGGGCCTGACAGAAAGGAGAAACAGATGGCAGCATATGTACATTGTAATTTTCATTCCTGTATCCTGCGGATGCAGGTAGATGTTTCGATTCTGCTTCCGGAAAAGGAGCGGATGGAAGATGTGGAGCAGGGAAAAAAGGGAGAAACTTTCGGAAAAAACAAAAAATATCAGACCCTGTATCTGCTGCATGGATTTACAGGCGACCACCTTACGTATCTGCGAACCTCCAAAATTGAGCGTTATGCAGATGAGCATCAGATCATGGTGGTTATGCCAAGCGTATATAACAGCGCCTATACGGACATGAAATACGGACTGGATTATTTTTCTTATCTGACAGAAGAACTGACAGATTTTGTGGAGAGAAATTTCCCGGCAGCAACAAAGCGGGAAAACCGTTTTATTGCAGGAATGTCGATGGGAGGATACGGAGCCTATAAATGGGGACTTACCTGTCCGGAAAAATTTGCGGCAATCGGAGGCGTTGCAGGATCTTACCATGCAGAATATCGTTATCAGGGAAAGGTAAATACGGTATCCACCCTTTGTGAAGCGTTATATGGTGATCCGCCTGCAATTACACCGGAGGTTCATGATGTTTTTGACACTGTTGAAAAATCGGAAAGAAGAAGGAAGAGATATTCCGAGATTGTATACCTGCTGTGGTACAGAGGACAGACGTCATCAGGATTCGGTAGATCTGAAGGAGTTTGCGGATCAGCTGGGCGTTCCGCTTCTGTTTGAAGAGGGACCGGGAAGACATGATGACATTTTCTTTGATGAGTATATTCAGAAGATTCTGGACTGGATGAACTTTGCGGGAAAATCAGTAGAAGAGTAAAATCTGCAGAGTATAAAGGGGGTTGTCTCGCCAGCAATTTTTTTAGTGCGACAGCCCCACGGGAAATACAGGGAGAAGAGAAAAATGGAGATAGAAAAAGCAGCCGTAGCCGGAACACTGGAATCCAGCGATTGTATGGTTACGGTAGAAGATGGGGATGGCAACATAGATCTGGTACTGGAAAGCACAGTGATTCATCAGTATGGAAATCAGATCCGTCATGTGGTTCTGGATACACTGGAAAGTCTGGGAGTTCAGAACGTAAAAATTAAGGTTGTAGATAAAGGAGCTCTGGACTGCACCATCCGTGCAAGGGTGGAAGCTGCGGTATACCGTTCCGCCGGGCAGTCGGAGCAGCTGCCATGGGGAGGTGCGATCAGATGAGAGACGCGAAAAAAACGATTACGCCGTACCATGATGCTTTTTAAACGCACAGAAGCCGGGACTGATTAAAGATCCCTATATTTATGGAGCAGATTCTCTGATGTTGGATCTAGAAGATGCAGTGGCAGAAAATCAGAAGGACGCGGCCAGATTTTCCCTGTTTCATGCACTTCGCACGATTGATTATCATGGAGCGGAACGGATTGTACGTATCAATGGCCTGGACACACCTTTCTGGAAGGAAGATATCCGTTGCGCAGTAGCCGGTGGATGTGATGGCATCCGTATTCCGAAGACAGAGACAGCACAAGATGTAAAGATAGTGGAGCAGCAAATTTTAAAGGCAGAGAATGAATTTGGCAGACCGGAGAACAGTACCTTAATTATGGCAGCGATAGAATCGGCAAGAGGTGTGGTGAAGGCGTTAGAAATTTGCGAGGCTTCGAAAAGGCTGTTTGGTATCGCGCTGTCCGGTGGGGATTACACGAAAGATCTGCATACCCACATTACGGGAACCGGAATAGAACTGATGGGAGCAAGACAGCAGCTTGTCATCGCTGCGCGGGCAGCCGGTGTGCAGTGTTTTGATACCGTCTATACAGATCTGGAAAATGAAGAGGGCTTTCGGGAAGACGTCAATACGATTCACCTGATGGGCTTTGATGGGAAATCGATTATCAATCCAAGACAGATCCGTATTGTACATGAGATTTTTACACCGAAAGAAAAGAGATTATTTTGCGGAAAAAGTAGTCCGTGAGATTGACAGCAAAAAGGCACAGGGAATCGGTGTGTTTACTGTAGACGGAAAGATGATTGATATTGCGTTTTATGATGGCGCAAAGCGAATCATTGAACTGGCCAAGGCTTCCGGTGTGTACGAGGGGGAACTGTAAAATGAAAAATGCAGTAGGGAGAGAAATTCCCGAGGAAATATTGAAGATAACAGGAAAAGAAGTATTTCACGGAGTGTATTATTATGATGGTTATGAATATCGGAAAGATGGTCCGAAAACCCGCTGCGTGGTGAATTCCGATGGCAGCAAACTGGTGAAAACAATTCATGAGGCACTGGTAAAATGCGAAATCCGGGATGGCATGACAATTGGATTTCATCATCATTTCCGGGATGGTGATCTGGTTGTAAATATGGTGATGGAAGAAATCCATAAAATGGGTATTAAAAATATTACCATTTGTGCCAGCTCTCTTGGGAAAGCGCATGCAGGACTGGTGCCGTACATGGAAGATGGAACGATTACGGGAATACAGTCTTCCGGTGTGCGCGGTGAGATTGGAAAGGCGATTTCCGAGGGAAAACTGAAAGGGCTTGCAGTGATGCGCTCTCACGGCGGCAGAGTTCGGGCAATCGAAACAGGAGAAGTACACCTGGATATTGCATTTATCGGAGCACCGACGTGTGATGATTATGGAAACTGTCGTGGTATCGGTGGAAAGGCGGACTGCGGAGTGTTGTCCTATGCGATGGTCGATGCTGATTATGCAGACAGGGTCGTAGCAATTACGGACTGCCTGGTGCCGTTTCCTAATTTTCCGGCACATATTTCTATGACCAAAGTCGATTATGTAGTAGTGGTAGATGCGATCGGAGATCCGAAAAAAATTTGCAACAGGTGCAGCAAAAACCGACGAAAGTATGAGAAAACTGATGATGGCGGATTACTGTACAACGATTTGTAACGTCTACCCCGTACTTTAAAGATGGATTTTCCTATCAGACAGGTGTGGGAGGCGCGTCTATCGCTTCCACCATTTCGCTGGCAAAAATCATGAAGGAACGTGGAATCCGTATGCGTTTCGGTGTCGGAGGTCTGACAAAACCGATGTGTGATCTTCTGGATAACAATCAGGTTGATGTACTTCTGGATACGCAGGATTTTGATCTGGATGCGGTAGAATCAGTAAAAGATATCAGGCATTTCAGAATCAGTGCCGGTGAATATGCAGATCCTTTTAACAAGGGCGCAGTAGTCAACAAACTGGATTTTGTGATTCTGGCAGCATTGGAAGTTGATGTAAATTTCAATTGCAATGTTGTAGTAGGTTCCGATGGCGTTATAACAGGTGCGCAGGGGGGCCATCCGGATACGGCGGCAGGTGCAAAATGCACCATTGTACTGACTCCTTTATTACAGGGAAGAATTCCGGCAATCTGTACGGAAGTAACAACAGTGACAACACCGGGAGAATCTGTAGATGTAGTCATCACGGAATATGGAGTTGCAGTTAACCCACTGCGAAAAGATCTGCTGGAAGCGGTAAAAACAGTGGACTTCCGCTGAAAACGATAGAAGAACTTCGGGATTTGGCTTACCGGATTGCAGGAGAACCGGAGAAAGTAGAATTTGGCGAACGTGTTGTAGGAATTATTGAAAGCAGAGACGGAACCATCATGGATGTAGTTCATCAGATTAAACCATTCCGGTTTAAAGAGGAAAAGAATATACTCCCGGAGCCAGTACATAAATAAGAGAAGGGAGGGCAGGCAGTGAGTGACTATATGGAAGAAACGGGGGATCCTTTTACCGGGAAAAAGAAAGAGGAACTCAAAAAATTTCTGGAATACATGGGACTTACTTATGATGAGCAGATTACGCATTCTATCGTATTGCGAAAAGAGAAAGAAATCATAGCAACTGCTTCCTGCCAGAAAAATATCATAAAATGTGTTGCGGTATCAGAAGCGTATCAAGGACAGAATCTGCTGGCGCATCTTATGACATCTCTGATTGAATATTTTTATGGAATGGGAATTTCTCACTTTTTTTGGATTTACCAAGCCTCAGAACAAGGAACTGTTTTGTAGTATGGGAATGTATCCGGTGACACAGACAGAAAAAATTCTTCTTCTGGAAAATGACAAAAACGGACTGGAAAAATTCCTGAAACGATTAAAAAAAGAAACACAGGAACAACAGAAGTGCAAAGTGGAAAACAGGCATGAAAACGGTATTGGGGCAGTGGTTATGAATTGTAATCCCTTTACCAGAGGACATGAATACCTGATCCGGGAGGCGGCTAAAAAAAACAAATGGCTGCATATTTTTATCCTCTCAGAAGAACAGAGCTTTCTGACAACGAGAGAACGGTATCAGTTGGTAAGAGAAGGAATACAGGAAATTCCAAATGTGATTCTTCACCAGACCTCAGAATACATGATTTCGCCGGCTGTGTTTCCGACATATTTTATCAAAGAAAAAGCGAAAGCGTATGAGATGAATTGTCAGTTGGATATTCAGTTATTTGGAGAGCGTATTGCACCGGAACTTAAAATTACGGATCGCTATGTAGGCAGTGAACCGGTCTGCGATGTGACACATACCTATAACCAGTGCTTACGGGAGCAGCTACCGTGCTATCAGATCCGCTTTCATGAAATTCCCAGAAAAACATATGGAGACCAGATCATCAGTGCATCTGAGGTTAGAAAAAATATGCGGAAAATCAATTAAAAAGCGTCTGCGGAATGCTTCCGGAAAGTACCTGGCGCTATCTTGGAAAGGAAAAAGAATGAAAACGGAAAATAAGGTTTCCTTAGAGCAGGTATTGTGGAGCCGAGAAAAAAGGGTGGCAACGCAGAAAGAGCTTTTTGAAAAATATCCGGGTACTTTAATCTGCTTTATGCTCAATATTCCGGGTCCGGAAAAGGTAAATGAACTTTTCGAAAAGGTCTTTTATGAAGGAATGGAAAAAATACAGAATAAGCTGGAAATGGAAAAAATTTCGACGGAAGCCCGGCTGGTACAAGAAAACATAACCGGATATGAAGGATATTTGGTTGTGAAAGCAGACGGCTACCAGGTGAAAAAGCTTATGATTGCTTTGGAAGAGACGAAGATCGGGAGACTGTATGATATTGATGTATTGGAAAAAGAAAATACGAAAAATCAGCAGAAAGGATCTTGGATTTCCGGAAAGAAAATGTCTGTTATGCAACAACCCGGCCTGCCAGTGTGGCAGAAGCAGAAAACATTCGATCGAAGAATTGAGAAAAAAGATCTATGGTATCATATGGGAAGAACAGCTGCAAAGAGGCGTAGCTGCTGAGATCAGTCAGGCACTGATGGAGGAAGTGTATACAACACCAAAACCAGGCTTAGTAGACCGGGAGGATACCGGTGCGCATACAGATATGAACTGTCAGACATTTCAAAAGAGTACAGAGGCGATCGCCGAAGATCTGGCGGCAATGTTTGTAGCCGGGTATTCCTGGGAGGCAGCTCCGGAGACATTGTTTCCCCTTCTCAGAGAAAGAGGCAAAAAAGACGGAAGTAAAAAAATGTTTGCTGCAACCGGAGGAGTCAATACGCACAAAGGAATCAATTTTTACGATTGGCATTCTTGCAACAGCGGCCGGAATTTCCCTGAGAAATTTCGGAACAATCGAATCGGAGGATGTTTGCCGGATCAGTCTGGAAATGACGAAAAAAAGAGTTGGAACAGGATCTGAGAAAATTAAAACAAAGCTCGGGGATCACGCATGGAGAAAAAATTTACTGCCATCTGGGCGAGAAAGGAGTCCGGGGACTGGCGATGAGCGGATATCCGATTCTGTGTGAACGTACGGTTCCTCATATGAAGCAGTATATAGCAAATAACAGGGATCAAAATCAGATCAATGTACAGATTCTTCTTGAGATTATAGGAGAGCTTACGGACACAAATGTCATCAGCAGAACCAGTGAGAAAGAAATGCGATGGCTGCAAACAGAAGCAAGGGCAATTCTTAAGACAGGTGGTGCATTTTTGCGCGGAGGGTTTGCAAAAAGTGCGAGAACTGAATCAGATTTGTATCCGGAAAAAATATGAGTCCGGGAGGAGCTGCGGATTTACTTGCGGCAACGATTTTTTTGTGCCGCATGGAAACCTTGATGGAACGTTTGAAAAGTATAACATAATAAAAATATATGACGCTGTCATTGATCTTAAAATGTACGGTCGCTCTTAATGCTGAATATTTTCAGCTGTTAAGAGCGGCCGTTTACGTTGGAAATATACGGCAGTATTGTCGGAAGAAAATGGTTACTGTTTGCCTGAAGGTTGATTGCATCAAAAAAAGGGAGTCTGCTATACTGTAGCTATGTTTATTTTTTTTCGCAGAAGTGGATCAGAACAGGAGGAGCGAAACATGAGTCTGCAGTTTATTATGGGAAATTCGGGAGCTGGAAAGTCGAGATATGCGTATCAGAAAATTCTGGCGGAAGCGATGCGCCACCCGGAGAAAACTTATCTGATCATTGTGCCGGAGCAGTTTACAATGCAGACGCAGAAAGAGCTTGTGTCACTGCATCCGGCGGGCGGTATTTTAAATGTTGATATTTTGAGCTTCCAGCGTCTGGCTTACCGTATTTTTGAGGAGACCGGAGGCAGTCTGTACCCGGTGCTCGAAGAAACGGGAAAGAGTCTTGTGGTAAAACGCGTTGCACAGGAGAAGGAAAAAGGAGCTGACGATTCTTGGAAGTACGTTAAAGAGAACCGGCGCAGTTTCGCAGATGAAATCGTTGATTTCCGAGCTGAAGCAGTATCAGATTGCGCCGTCCGAGCTTGATACGTGGGCGGAGGAGACGGGAGAGAAAAAGCTGCTGGCAGCAAAGCTGAAAGACACCGGGGTAATCTACCGTGCATTTGAAGAATATCTGGAAAATCGCTACGTGACGGCGGAGGATGTGCTGGAGGTTCTGGCGGGAAAGCTGGAAGAATCATCACTCATTCGAAACAGTGAGGTACTGGTGGACGGATTTACCGGATTTACGCCAGTACAGATCGGTGTGCTTGGAAAACTGTTCCGGCTTTGTGAAAAGGTCTATGTGACGATTATTATGGATGAGCGGGAGGATCCGTATAAAAATGGCAATCCCGCACCAGCTCTTTGCGATGAGCCGCCAGCTGATTCAACAGCTTATGAAAGCGGCAGACGAAGCAGGGTGCCCAGTGGAGCCGGAAATCTGGGTCAGACGCTCGGGATATGGCCGTTTTCAGTCGGGAAGCATGATGGATCAGTTGGAACAGAACCTGTTTCGATATGGAATAAGAAGGATTGTCGGAACAGAGGCAGGAAAAGAGCAGAGTCAAAAGCAGGGGCAGGAACAAATGGAAAGAACCAAAAAAGAAATTTGGGCCAAGCACGCTGGAAAATGCACAGAAAACGAAAAAGGAGCATTTGGAGTCCGGACTAAAATCTGAAACAGCAGGGTATTTACATTAGTGTAGCGCCATCTCCACGTGCGGAGCTCGAGGAAACGGTGCGCCTGATCCGCCGCATGGTGCGTGAGGAGAAGATGCGGTACCAGGATTTTGCCGTTCTGACCGGAGATCTTTCCATTTATGGCACATATGCGCGGGAAATTTTTGAAAAATGCGGCATTCCGTACTTTGTGGACGAAAAGCATTCTGTGCTGATGAATCCGTTCGTGGAATTTCTGCGCGCGGCGATCGAGATGGTGGTACAGAGCTTTTCCTACGAGAGCGTCTTCCGTTATCTGCGCTGCGGCCTTTCGAGTCTGAGCCGCGAGGAGACAGATGCGATGGAAAACTATGTTCTGGCACTTGGCATCCGCGGGCTGAAAGCGTATGGGGAGACGTGGACGCGGGGATACCGCGGCATCAAACCGGATGAAGTGCCGCAGCGCAATCTCCTACGGGAAAAATTCTATGCCGAAGTGCAGCCGTTTGCAGAACAGATGAAGCAAAAAAGACGCCACGGTGCGGGAGCGGACGGAGGCACTGTACGCACTGGCGGTGCAGAATCAGATGCAGGAAAAACTTGAGGAGCGGCGGCAGCAGTTTGAAGAGCGGGGACAGGAGGCATTTGCAAAAGAATACAGCCAGATTTACGGTATTGTCATGGAGCTTCTGGATAAGATTGTCGAGGTGCTGGGCGATGAAAAAATGACGTTGGCAGAGTATCAGGAGATTCTGGAGGCTGGCTTTGCAGAGGCTTCTGTTGGCATTATTCCGCCGACCGCGGACCAGGTACTGATCGGTGACAATGAGAGATCACGTCTGAAGGATATCCGTGTGTTGTTTTTCGTCGGTGTGAACGACGGGCTGATTCCGCGTCACGACGCGGGAGGCGGTATTCTTTCGGAGTATGACCGCGAGGAGCTGGAGCGCGCGGATGCAAAACTCTCCCCGACGGCGCGGGAGACGATGTATCAGCAGAAATTCCATCTCTACCGAAATCTGACAAAACCATCGGAGCGGCTGTACCTTTCCTTTGCGAAAGCGGGCGCGTCCGGCGAGGCGCAGAATCCGTCGTATCTGATTAACGAAATCCGAAAACTCTTCCCGGAGATCCCGGTGCGGGATATCGAAAAGAGGAAAATCCGGAGGAAAAATCTGGAAATGCCGCGTTCCGGGGAGGCACTGTTTCTGGAGGAGCTTGGAAAGGCGGCAGAGGGCGAGATGAATCCGCTGTTTGAAGAGCTTTACCGCTGGTATGCGGCACATCCGGAGGCGGGGATTCCGGCGGAGACATATCGGAAAGCGGCTTTTCTGCGCTGTGCGGACGGTGTGATCGGAAGGAGTGCGGCATCGGCGCTGTACGGGGACACTTTGAAAAACAGTGCGACACGGCTGGAAAAGTATGCGGCATGTGCGTTTGCCCACTTTATGGAGTTCGGACTTCAGATCCGCGAGCGGGATCAGTATGAGCTGAAAGCGGCCGATATGGGAACGGTTATGCATGAAGCACTCGAAAATGTTTTCAAAAAAAGCTGCAGGAAAATGGCGAGACATGGAAGACTGTCGGGGATGATACCCGTGACCGCCTGATCGAGGAGTGCGTCGAGGAGACGATGGCAGATTACGGAAACACGATTTTCCAGAGCTCAAGCCGGAATCAGTATCGCATCATCCGCGTAAAGCGGATTCTGAAACGGACGGTGTGGGCGCTGCAGCAGCAGATTCGGCAGGGAGAATTTGAGCCGGGTGAATTTGAGGTTTCGTTCTCCATGGAGGACTCCTTGTCGGCGATTAATATTGATCTGTCGGAGCATGAGAAGATGCGCCTGCGCGGACGGATTGACCGCGTGGATCTCTGTGAGACGGACGATAAGGTCTATGTGAAAATTATCGATTACAAGACGGGAAATACATCGCTTGACCTGGTGGCGCTCTATTATGGGTTACAGCTGCAGCTGGCGGTTTATCTGGATGCGGCGGTGGAGCTGGAGCAGAAAAAGCATCCAGGTAAGCTGGTGGAGCCTGCGGGGGTATTTTATTATCATATTGATGATCCGATCCTCGACCAAGAAGAAGATGAGACCGATGAGGCGTGGGGCAGACGGATGCTGAAAGCACTGCGGATGGATGGCCTTGTAAATGCAGATCGGAAGGTGGTGGAGCTTCTCGACCGAGTACTCGCGGATGGAACGACGTCGGATGTGATTCCGGTTGGAAAGAAGAAGGATGGAAGCTACACGGGCTATTCGAAAGTGGCATCGTCGGAGCAGTTTAATGTGATTCGGACATACACCAGAAAGAAGGTACGTGAGATCGGCGAGGGCATTTTCTCGGGAAATGTAAAAATTTCGCCGTTTCAGCGGGATGGAGCAACGGCATGCGCATATTGCGAATATCAGGGAATCTGCGGATTCGATCAGAAAATTCAGGGATATGAATACCGTAAATTAAAGGGCATGGATACAGAACTGCTGATGAAGGTAATGCAGGAGACAGCACAAAGAGATCAAAAAGAGTGACTGCTTTTGAAAAAGTGAAATATGGTGCACTTTTTTCCAAGTGAGGGAAAGAAAATCAGCCAGAAAGAAGAGGGAAAGAACATGGCAGTAAAATGGACAGCGGAACAGCAGAAAGTCATTGATGCGAGAGACCGGAATCTTCTGGTCAGCGCGGCGGCGGGTTCCGGAAAGACGGCGGTTCTGGTAGAGCGGATCCTTGCAATGGTGAAAGACCCTGTGCATCCAATCGACATTGACCAGCTTCTCGTCGTAACCTTTACGCGTGCGGCGGCAGGAGAAATGAAAGAGAGAATCGGCCGCGCTCTGCAGCAGAGCCTTGCGGAAAACCCGGAAAATGAGCATTTACAGCGGCAGCAGACCCTGCTTCACCATGCGCAGATCAGCACAATTCACGGTTTCTGTTCCTATGTGATAAAAAATTACTTTCAGATGATCGATCTCGATCCGGTGTACCGCATGGCGGATGAAGGGGAGATCCGTCTGATGAAAAGCGATGTGATCCAGAAGGTCATGGAAGAACGCTTTACGGAAAAGGAGTCTGCATTTACACGGTTTGTGGAGAGCTACGCGGCGGGAAAGCAGGATGACGGGCTCGATGCACTTGTGCTGAAACTGTATGAGTTTTCCATGAGCTATCCATGGCCGGAGCAGTGGCTCGAAGAGTGCCGGGCGGCGTACCAGATGGATTCACCGGAAGCAGTGCAGGAGAGTATCTGGGTACAGGAGCTGATGAGCGAGGCGAAAAAGCGGCTCTCGAGTATTCTGGAAGGGATTCAGGAAAACCGGAAAACAGCAGTAAGCTCTGGAGGACCGTATTTATATGATGAGGCGCTGGCTTCTGACCAGCAGATGGTGGAAGAACTGCTGGAAACAGAATCGTTTGATGAACTGGTGCGCGCGATGGCCGGAATGAAGTTTAAAGCACTTTCGCGGAAAAAGGCAGACGATGTGAGTGAAACGCTGAAAGATCAGGTAAAGGCGGAGCGCGATGCATGCAAAAAGGAGCTGCAGAAGTTAAAAGAGCAGTTCTTTGAGAAGGACAGCGCTGCGATTGCGGAGGAGATTGCCGACTGCCGGGAGCCCATCGGGGTGCTGATTGATCTGACGGAGCAGTTTGCAAAAGCGTTTGCGGAGAAAAAACGGAGCAAAAATATTCTCGATTATGCCGATCTGGAACACTTTGCGCTTGAAATTCTCGTGCAGCAAAAAGACGGCTGCCTGGTGCGGACCGATGCGGCGCGGGAGCTGTCGGAGCAATTCCGGGAAATTATGATCGATGAGTACCAGGACAGCAACTTTATCCAGGAGGCACTGCTCTCTGCGGTGTCCGGTGAGGAGGACGGCAGGTGGAACCGGTTTATGGTCGGCGATATCAAGCAGAGTATCTACGGATTTCGTCTGGCGCGGCCGGAGCTGTTTCTGGAAAAATATCGCACGTATCAAAAAGACGGAGAAAGCCAGCAGAGGATTGATCTCGATAAAAACTTTCGAAGCCGGCCGGAGGTGCTTGCAGGGGCGAACTATGTGTTCCGTAAGCTCATGAGTCCGGAGCTTGGCGGCATTGCGTATGATGAGGCGGCGAGCCTCCATGCGGGTGCGGCGTTCCCGAAGAAAGAAGAGGGAAATACGGATCCGTGGCAGAGGGCATACGAAACGGAGCTTCTGCTGCTGGACGACCAGGCGCCGGAGCTGGAAGATGATAAATCCCGCGAGACGAAGATGGAAACGGAGGCGGCTGCCGTTGCGGCGCGCATCCGGGAAATGGTTGGAAATGAGGAAGTTGTGGATAAGGAGACCGGGGAATACCGGAAAATCCAGTACCGGGATATCGTCATTTTGCTCCGTGCGGTCAGCGGCTGGTCGGAGACGTTTTCGCGTGTGCTCCAGGCGGCTGGAATTCCGGCTTACAGTACATCAAAAACAGGGTACTTTTCCACGCAGGAAATTGTTACGGTGCTGAATTATCTGCATCTGTGTGATAATCCATGTCAGGAGATTCCATTTACGGCCATTCTGCGTTGCCCCCATCTGCGGATGCACAGACACGGAGCTTGTAGCGGTGCGTTGTGTGGATAAAGACGTGAAAATTTACGAGGCATGTGGAAAATATGCGGCGATGGGGGATGATGAAGCACTCCGGGAGAAGCTGAGGAGGTTCCTTGCACAGCTCGAAACGCTGCGAAGCCGCGTGCCGTATACGCCGATCCATGAGCTGATCACACAGATTCTCGAGGAGACGGGCTACGGCGGCTATGCATCTGCAATGCCAGGCGGTGTGCAGCGGCGGGCAAATCTGGAGATGCTGGTGGAAAAGGCGGTGGAATTTGAGGCGACGAGTTACCGTGGACTGTTCAACTTTATCCGTTATATCGAGCAGCTTCAGAAGTATGAAGTCGATTTCGGCGAGGTGAATATTTACGGGGAGAGCGCAGACACGGTGCGTATCATGAGTATTCACAAGAGTAAAGGACTGGAATTCCCGGTTGTATTCCTCTCGGGCATGGGCAAATCGTTTAACCAGATGGACAGCCGTGCGGCGCTTGTACTCCATTCCCGGATGGGCATCGGCGCGGATGCGATCGATCCGGAGCACCGCGTCCGTCAGGCGACACTGCCGCGGCAGATCATCCGGCAGAGCATGAAGCTGGAAAATCTGGCGGAGGAGCTGCGGGTGCTTTACGTTGCCATGACGCGCCCGAAGGAGAAGCTGATTATGACGGGCATGGCGTCGAAGCTGGAGAGCCGCGTGAAGCAGTGCGCGGCACATGCGGGGCGGCAGGAGGAGCTGCTGTCATATCAGACATTGAGCAGTGCATCCGGGTATCTCGACTGGATTTTGCCGGCATTTTCGAGAAACCGGTGTTTCGACGGGCTGTATGAACAATTCGGTCTGGCAGGGAATGCGGACAATCCGCTGTATGCAGAGAAAATTCCGGTAACGATCCGCCTTGTATCACCGGCAGGACTTGTTGAGGGAGAGGTGCTGCATCAGATGGAGCGCGCGGTGAATGAGCAGAAAATCATGGAAATTCCGAAGCAGCCGCCGAGAGAAGCGGCGCTGAAGGAACTTGTGGAGGAGCGGTTTGCCTACCAGTATCCGTATGAGAAGGAAAAACAGATTCCGGTAAAGGTTACCGTTTCACAGCTGAAGAAGGCCGGGATGGAGGAATCCGAGATCGGAAAAGAGCTGTTCGCGCAGGAAGAACTCGTACCAATTGTGCCGGGTTTTCTGAAAAAGGATCATGTTGCGGCTCTGACGGGCTCTGACCGCGGAACGGCGTACCACCGCCTGCTGGAATGTCTCGATTACCGCAGAGCGTACAGCATCACAGAGCTGATGGCACAGACGGAGGAATTGATTGCAGAAGGAAAGATGACGAAAGAAGCAGCGGAATGCATTTATTTCAAATCAATCCTCGCTTTCGCAAAAAGTCCGGTTGGAATGCGGATGCGGAATGCCTTTTTGAATGAAACCCTGAAACGGGAGCAGCCGTTTGTGATGTCCGTTCCGGCAAGTGAGGCAGATCCGTCCTATCCGGAAGATGAAACCATTCTCGTGCAGGGAATCATTGACGCATGGTTCCCGGAGGGGGACGAGATTGTTCTTGTGGACTACAAAACGGACCGTGTGAAAGAAGCCGGGGAGCTGAAAAAGAGATATGAAAAACAGCTCGCCTATTACCAGCAGGCACTGGAGCGGACGACAGGGAAGAAAGTGAAAGAGAAAATTATTTATTCGCTGGCTCTGGATGAAGAGTTGGTATTGTAGGAAAAAACTACTAAAAAAAACAACTGTCAAAACAGGGATAAAGTATGATATCATGGTTGAGAAACAAACAGGTATTGAGAAACAAAGAGAAAAAAGGAGATTCAGTGATGATTCGAAAAATTGTTCAGATAGAGGAAGACAGATGTACAGGATGCGGGCTTTGTGCGCATGCCTGTCATGAAAGTGCGATTGCGATGGTTGACGGGAAGGCAAAGCTGATCCGGGATGACTACTGCGACGGATTCGGTGACTGCCTGCCGGTCTGTCCGGCAGATGCGATTTCGTTTGTGGAGCGGGAGGCGCTGCCGTACGATGAGGAGGCGGTAAAAGAGAACCAGCGGAAGGCAAAAGAGGCGGCCGGACAGGAGAATACCGGAGCAGGAAAAGCAGGTGAAAACAGCTGGGCGATTGACCGTGCAGATGCGCAGGAAAATTCTGCAGCAGTTCCGTCCCGGCTCCGCCAGTGGCCGGTGCAGATCAAGCTGGTGCAGGAGCGGGCTTCGATGTTTGCAGGAGCAGACCTTCTCGTTGCGGCGGATTGTACAGCGTATGCGTATGGAAACTTCCACCAGGATTTTATTCGGGATCATGTCGTTCTCGTAGGCTGTACAAAACTTGACGATGTCGATTATTCCGAGAAACTTGCGCGGATTTTCATGCGGAATGATATTAAGAGTATCACGGTTGCACGCATGGAGGTTCCGTGCTGCGCAGGAATGGAGCGTGCCGTGAAGATGGCGCTGAAAGAGAGTGGAAAGAAGATTCCGGTGAAAACCGTGGTGATTTCTACGGAGGGGGAAATTTTGTAGAAAATCAGATATAGCAATTAGCGTGTGCCCTTAAAAGTTATTTTACAATTGGTACATTCTGCTTTGTGGAATATGTAAGACGAAAAAAATGAAAAGCTCGGTAAGAGGTATTAGAAAAATGAGTATGACGAAGATACAAGAGGAGCTTCTTGGTGCGCTGATCGGTCTGGCCCGGTCGGTAGATGGAAGAGGAGAAGCAGCAAAAGGTGAATCGCAGGAGTTTTCCAGCGGTGACAGCAATGGTCACCGCCCGGACAAAGCCACGCATGAGATTCTGCTTGGCGGAATTTGTGCGGCAAATCCGGAAAAAGAGCTGAGGGAAGAAGAGGGGAAATCCTGGATTGTACGCGTGGAGGCAGAAAAGAACCGTCTGAATCCGGATTGCGCAGTGTGCAAGGGAAAATGCGGCAGAACAGATAACTATGATCTCGAAGAAATGGAGACAGATGAACCGTCGGACCGGGCACGAAAAGAGCAGATTCTTGCGGAATTGTTTCCGATGGCAGAAAAACCTGCAGCAGCTTCGGAAAGAAACAAAAGGAGCAAACGAAGAATTGCAGGGGCGGTAATTTTTGGTATAAGGCATTGTTGCGATTGGAAACTATGTCGGGGCAAAATGAGTCTGCAGAGTGTGGTGCAGGAGATGAAT
>ENA-OQHD01000176-OQHD01000176.1-human-gut-metagenome-genome-assembly--contig:-NODE-176-length-27183-cov-4.436391_pt1 | contig 27183 bp, 34 predicted proteins | sample MGYA00242560_ERZ504711 | MGnify/ENA primary metagenome ERZ504711 (study PRJEB26092, sample SAMD00036198) | human gut metagenome | host: Homo sapiens | study: EMG produced TPA metagenomics assembly of...
GAATGAGTTCTTTCCGTATGGCAACATTCATCAGTGTTATTTTAGTGCCGATCGTGTCATTCATGAAACCAATCATGGGCGTGGGTTCTGCGATCACTTTGTTATTCCAGGCATATGTATGTGCAAGAATCGGTATGGATTATTGTAAGACGAGTACAGATAAAAGTATTGCCGGAGTAATGGCAGCAGTGCTTGCATTTAAAGGTTCCGGATGGGCTTTGCTTGTAGGTTTTGCAATGAACATCTTACTGTCTAATATGGAATTTCAGAAGAGGAAATTAGAGATCTCGGAGACAGAACAAAAGTTAATAAAAGAATTCAACAGGAGCAGTTAGTCTGGAAAATAGATTAGCTGCTTTTTGTGTAAAAAGCAGCTTTAAACAAACGTAAGAACCGCCTCTTTAATTTTCTGATAATGTGATTCATAAATCACTATTTTCCCATGCTCGGTTGCAATCAGTCCCTCCTCGTACAGACAGTCTAAATGTCTGTATAGCGTACGAAGGCTGATGTTAAGCAGCTGAGCCAATTCTTCTTTTGTTGTTTTGACGATGACAGGAAATTTCTGATTTTCACAACATCGAAATAGATGAAGCAATAACCTGTCTTTTGTATTATTTAAAAGCAAATATTCATTTTCATTCAAAATACGTTCAACTAATAAGGACAAATGCTTAAGGCTGAGCACTCCGAATTCAGGATCTCTTGAAAGTTGATCCAGATATGTTTGTATCGGAATGCGAATATAGGAACAATCAGAAGCACAGCGAATCGTTGCTGTGTGTCTGTTTAATGTAGGATGTACAGCTTCAAATAAGCCGTAGATTTCTATAGGTTTGCAGGCCACAGCAGTTAATAATTTTCCGGAAGGACTGTATTTTTCAGAATAACAGGCGCCCTTTAAAAGTATATAGACATATTTCGAAGGCATATCATTATAAATAAGACAATCATTCTTGGCGGCGTGCTCAATTTTTAGCCCTGCCTGATTAAGTAAATCTAAAAAACGTTTTAGATTCTAAGCTTTTTTTCTAAAAAAATTTTTGCTGCATATTCAACAATTTTTTTTTGAGATCTCCGGACATTTTTTTCGTTCCTTTCTTCTAGAAACATGCCAAATGGCATTTTTTTCAAATTTTCATCCTAATGATATCATAAAGGCCATAAGAGGACAATAAATTTCAACCGTTGTTTCAGTATTAAATTATTTGGGAGGTATTGCCATGTTAAACATTACTAATTTAAAAGAAACTGTGGAATCGATCATAACAAATAGTGCACTTACGCATGAGCAGGCTATGATCGCGTTATCGGATGTGCCATTGTCTTATGTGGAATTTTTCCGAAACTACAAATGAGTTTAGAGAATTTGTGTGAGGCGGGATGTTTGTGCAGAATGGCAGAAGGAAATGTCACATATCAACCGAGATATATTCTTCCGGATTATGTAAAAATTGAAATGAGAGAAGGATGCAAATTCTTACGTTTAGATCCACCTGCAAAATTTATTCGAAGCGATTCAGACATTGGAAATCGTTTTATCGTCATGTCCCATCAGTTACACATTATCCGGTTTACCTGGGATCTGTAGATAAATTGCTGGAACCATTCATGGATGATGAGAATGCATATAAGCTGATCAAAAGCTTCCTGATCTTTTTAGACCGCTCAATTCCGGATTCTTATTGCCACATGAACTTAGGACCTGAAGCAACAAGGGCAGGTGAGATGATCGTTGAGATTGAAACAGAATTGAAAAATGCAATTCCTTCAATCACACTGCTTTATGATCCGGATATAACACCGGATGATTTTTGCAGAAAAATGTGTGATCTGTGCATTGAATTGTGCGAAGCCAAGTTTTGCAAATCACAAAATGTATCGCAAGCTGTATGATGGCGCTTATGGAATTGCAAGTTGCTACAACGCTTTACCGATAGCAGGCGGCTCCTTTACATTATCTCGTGTTGTTTTAAGTAGACTGGCAGAACGTGCAAAAGACAGCGAGCATTTCCTGGAAGAGTTATTGCCGCGCGCAGTAAAAGAACTGTGTGGATATATTGAAAATAAAATCGAATTTTTGGTAGAAAAGAGTCATTTCTTTAAATCAAATTTCTTAGTACAAGAGGGATTTGTTAAGGTTGAAAATTTCACCGGCATGTTTGGTGTTGTCGGTATGAATGAGTGCGTAAACACATTGATGGAAAAAGAGCATAAATCTGACCGTTATGGATATAGCGAAGATGCAGATCAGCTGGCAATCCGAATCCTGGAAAAACTTCAGGAATGTGTAAACTCTTTTGAGAGTAAATATTGTGATTGCACGGAACATCATTTTCCATTACATGCTCAGGTTGGAATAGACAGTGACTATGATATCAGTCCGGGAGCACGTATTGCGATTGGATCGGAGCTTCCGCTGCATCAGCATTTACATCACTGTGCAAAAGTACATCATTTCTTCCCATCAGGCGTGGGTGATATTTTCCCGTTTGATGAAACCGCAAAAAGAAATCCGGATGCTATTTTAGATTTGATTAAGGGCGGATTTAAAGAAGGAATGCAGTATTTTTCAACCTATTCGTCTGATTCAGATGTTATTAGAATCACAGGATATCTGGTGAAAAAGTCGGATATTGCTAAATTAGACAATGGTATTGCAGTTCCTCAGGCAAATGCAAAATGGGGATATTACGAAGTGAAAAACAGTAAGATCTATGAAAGAAAGGTGCGGAGCTTAAATGGCGATCGTTAATAAAATTATTCATAGCAGTGTTGTAGACGGACCGGGAAACAGAGCAGCGCTGTTTTTTTTCACAAAAATGTAATTTTAAGTGTTTCTTACTGTCACAATCCGGAGACAATCGGGCAGTGTGTTCAATGTGGTGCATGTGTCGAGAAGTGTCCAGCCAAAGCACTTTCCCTGAAAGACGGAAAGATTGTATGGGATGAAGATAAATGTTGTGAATGTGATACTTGTATCCATGTATGTCCTCATATGTCTTCGCCACGAGTGAAAGATTATACAGCGGAACAGATTATGGAACAGATTGCACCGGATCTTCCATATATAAGAGGAATTACGGTGTCAGGCGGTGAGTGTACACTGCAAAGAGATTTCCTGGCTGAGTTATTTTTATTAGCGAAGCAGCAAGGATTATCAACATTAATTGATAGTAATGGCAGTTATGATTTTTCACAGGATGCAGAGCTTATGAATGTTTGTGATGGTGTGATGTTGGATGTTAAAGCATTTGATTGCGATGCACATAAGAAATTAACCGGTATGAGTAATGAGCAGGTTCTGAAAAATGCAGTTTACTTAGCTGAACATGGAAAGCTTGAGGAGATTCGTACAGTTATAGTACCGGATCAACTGCCGAATGAAGATACTGTTTTTCAAATCACAAAATTGCTGAAGCCGTATTTAGATAAAAACAAATTCGATATAAAATAATCGCTTATCGTCAGTTTGGAGTTCGTTCTCCATATGATCAGATTTTCAGGACTCCATCATCCAATGAAATGATGAAATACGAAAAAAATCGCGGAGGATAATGGATTTGAAAATATTATTTTGATATAGTAAAAGGAGGGAAAAGATGAAGATTTGTATTGATTGCGATCCGGGTGTAGATGATTCTTTAGCTATATTATTTGCGCTGGCAAGACCGGATGTAGAAGTTGTTGGCATTTCTACAAGTGTTGGAAACGTGACAGCAAAGCAAGGCGCTGACAATGCGTTGAGAATCTTAAAATTAGCAGGAATGGAGCATAAGATTCCGGTATGTGTCGGGGCTGAACAACCGTTGAATGGAGATGAGGTTGATTTCCCGGAATTTATTCATGGGAAAAATGGAATCGGTAATGTTGAATTACCACCATCCGATCAAAAACCTGTTGATATGGATGTATGTGATTTTCTGTATCAGATTGCTTCTGAAAATGAAGGCGAACTGGTGTTAGTCACATTAGGACGAATGACCAATATTGCAAAAACAATCAAACGTTATCCGGATTTCGCCGGAAAGATTAAAAAGGTTGTGTCCATGGGCGGAACGGTTTTAGCTACAGGTAATGTTTCGCCTGTTGTTGAAGCTAATATCGGAGGAGATCCTGAGGCAGCCGACATAGTCGTTCAAACACCATGGGATATGACAATGGTAGGATTGGATGTGACATTAAAGACAATCTTAAGAAAAGAAGACTTAGAATATGCAGAAAAATATTGCAGAGAAGAGTGTAAAGAGCAGATTCATTTCTTAAGAGAAGAGATGAAATGGTATATGCAGGGCGCAAGACAGCAGAATTGGATGAGAGAATGTTGTCCGCTTCATGATCCGCTGGCAATGATCGTAGCGGTAGATCCAAGTGTGGTAAAGACACACAGATGTGTTACCAGAATAGAATGTGAAGGTGCATATTGTAAAGGAATGGTCGTAACAGACTTAAGAGAATATCCAATTGATGGAGAATATGTAAATCATTGTATGGAAGTTGATTCCCAAAAAAGTTTTAGACACTTTGTTCGCGGCGTTTTATTAAAAAGTATTAAGAAGAAAGAAAACGTATTCTACGAGGAGGAAATAAAATGAGAAAGATGAAAAAATGGTTGGCACTTATGGTAGCAGGTATGATGACAGTAGGTTTAATGGGATGTTCAGGGTCATCAGATGAAGGAAAGAAAAATCTGGTTCAGATAAAGCAGACATGAAAGCTGCTGTGGTTTTTGGCTTAGGCGGCCTGGGAGATCAGTCTTATAATGACCTTGCATATGAAGGTATGGAACGTGCAAAGGAAGAACTCGGCGTAGACTATGACTATGCTGAGCCAAAAGAAGTAACAGATTTTGAGACAATTCTTCGTGCGATGAGTGATTCAAACGAATATGAAGTAATCATTGGTGTTGGCTTTGATTCTGTAGATGCGTTAGCATCAGTAGCACCGGATTATCCGGATCAGAAATATGCTTCCATTGATTCATCTTTAGTAGGGGATAATATTGTAAGTTATTCCTGTAAAGAACAGGAAGGATCGTTCCTTGTAGGAGCGTTGGCAGCATATATGAAACAGGATGCAGCTACATATGGATTAGAAGATAATCATAAATATGGATTTGTAGGTGCACTTGAGAATGATATTATCAACCATTTTGCAGCAGGATATCGTGCAGGAATCGAGTATGTTGATTCTGATGCAGATGTAGCAATCCAGTATGTAGGCGGAGATAATCCGTTTGGTGATACAACAACTGCAAAAGAAATTGCAACGACTCAGAAGGGGAAAGGTTATGACATCATTTTCCATGCAGCGGGCGGATCAGGTCTTGGTGTGTTTGCAGCAGCTCAGGAATCTGATTTCATTGCAATCGGTGCAAACTCAAATCAGAATATCATAGATCCGGATCATATCGTAGCAAGTATGTTAAAACGTGTTGATGTTGCAGCATATGATATTGTAAAAGCAGCACTTGAAGGAGATCTTCCGGTTGGAAGCGAAATGGTTTTAGGACTGGAAGATGAAGGAATTGGATATACATTAGATGGCAGCAATATTAAAGTTCCGGAAGATGTAGTAGAAAAATTAGAAGAGATAAAAGAGAAAATCATTGCTGGAGAAATTCAGGTTCCGGTAGAACTGTAGGAAATAAGAAAAGAAGATGTTTGAAGTTTAAGCATCTTCTTTTTCATAAAATATCGAGGTGGCAAATATGTATGCTGTGGAAATGAGAAAAATTACGAAGCGCTTTGGTAGTTTTACTGCAAACGATCAAAATCGATTTCTTAGTAAAAAAAGGGTGAAATACACTGCCTGTTAGGAGAAAAACGGGAAGCGGAAAAAAATCAACATTGATGAATGTGCTGTTCGGTTTGTACAAAGCAGACGAAGGCGAATTAAAAGGATAAACGGTAAAGAGATTAAAAAATCATTCTGCAAGAAATGCTTTTCAATGTGGATTAGGAATGGTTCATCAGCATTTCATGTTAGTGGATGCACTTACAGTATGGGAAAATGTTGTGATCGGAAATGAACCAGGAAAGTTCAGTATCAATAAAAAATGAAGCAATAAAAAACGGTTCAGGAGTTATCAGACAAATATCATTTCGATTTGAATGCAGAGGCTAAGGTTGCAGATTTGTCAATTGGTATGAAACAAAGAGTAGAGATTTTGAAAACTCTGTACCGCGGTGCAGAAATCCTGATTTTGGACGAACCGACAGCCGTATTAACTCCACAAGAAGTATTAGAGCTTTTGGATATTTTCAGAGATATCAGAAAACAGGGAAAGACGATTATCTTCATTACACATAAGCTGAATGAGACAAAAGCGGTATCGGATTCACTTACTGTATTAAGAGCCGGAAAAATCGGTGTTCCAGGCAGCTACAAAGGATGTTACGGTAGAAATGCTTGCGAATGAGATGGTCGGACATGAAGTTTCTTTCCATTTGGAGCGTAAGAAACAGGATGCAGGTGAAACGATATTATCAATCGAGAATGTAAAGTTGCTTGAAAATGCGTCCAATACAGTTTCACTTGATGTTCATGCCGGGGAAATCCTTGGAATTGCAGGAGTTGAAGGGAATGGACAGATGCAGTTGGAAGAGATGATCATGGGACTGCAGAAGTGTAAAGAAGGAAAGATTTCCATCAAGGGAGAAGATATTACAGAATGTCCAACGAAAAAGCGTTTGGGATTTGGTATGAGTTATATTCCTTCTGAAAGACATCAGCGTGCAATCCTTCCAGGATTTTCAATCTTAGAAAATTATCTATTGGGAAATCAGAATGATCCGAAATATGTTCAGCATGGCTGGATTAATTTCAAGACATTATCTGAGACAACCAAAAAAATTAATGGAAAAATATGATGTGCGTGCGGTAGATGAAAAGCAGAGTATAGGATCTTTGTCAGGTGGAAACCAGCAGAAGATGGTTTTGAGTCGAGAAGTATGAAAAAGATTCTGATTTCATTCTAGGTCTGCCAGCCGGTCAGAGGTCTGGATATAGGAGCAATCAATTATATTCATGAAATCTTGTTGGAACTGAGGAATCAAGGAAAAGCTATTTTACTGATTTCAGCAGAACTTACAGACATTTTCCAATTATGTGATCGTATTGCGGTTATGTACAAAGGAGAGGTCATGGCACTTGGAAAAAATGAAGAATTTACAAATGAGTCAATAGGTCTGCTAATGGCTGGTCAAAGGGGCGTGGAATCATAATGGAAAAACAAACTGTAAAAAAACAAAAAGTATTTTTAAGTCTTGAACAATTATACTTATCAATATTTGCAATTATTTTATCCTTATTAATTACTGCATTGATCATGCTTGTATCAGGGGAAAATCCAATCAATGCATTTCAGGCACTGTTAGCAGGCGCTTTAGGATCTAAAACTGCGATTGCGACAACATTAGGCAAAACAGTACCGTTATTATTTGTTGGTATGGCATGTGCATTTTCTAACAAAGCAGGCTTATTTAATATCGGATGTGAAGGCCAACTTTATATCGGAGCATTGACAGCAACAGCGACAGCGTTGGCAATGCAGGGGCTTCCTAGATTTCTTGTTATTCTTGTATCGTTTTTAACAGGAATGATGTCCGGAGCACTGGTTGGAGGATTCAATGGCCTTTTAAAGGCAAAGCTGAATATTAATGAAGTACTTGTGGCAATCATGCTGAACTATATTATGAAGTTTTTCGCAAGCTACTGTGTACATGGTCCGATGAAAGATCCGAAATCCAAAGTTATGCAATCACCTTCGATCGGTCAGGAATATATGCTTACGAAAATCCTGCCAAAATCTCAGCTGACTACAGCATTGATTCTGGGATTGATCCTGGCAGCACTGTTATATGTATTTATCAACAAAACAAGAGCAGGTTTTGCACTTCGTGCAGTTGGAGAAAATGGTTCTGCGGCACAGGCAGCAGGAATCAGTATGGTTAAGACAGTTATTATTACGATGGCAGCCAGTGGAGCGATTGCAGCATTGACAGGAGTTACGGAAGTATTCGGAAAAACAGGAAAGTTCGTAGACGGATTTTCTCCTGGATATGGATTCACAGGAATCGCGGTTGCTGTATTAGGTAATAACCATCCGGTTGGAGTTATCTTGAGTGCACTTTTATTTGGAATTTTAGAATCAGGTGCAATGACAATGAGTTATGTGGCCGGCGTTTCAACAAGTATGATCAAAGTGATGCAAGGTCTGGTTATTCTATTCGTAGCGACTCCGGAATTAGTTGCATTCATGAAGAGAAGGAGGGCAAAATAATGGAAAATTTAGCACATCTTTTTTCTATGGATATGGTCATGGTTACTTTGCGAATGGCCATTCCCTTAATTCTTGCTTCAATTGGAAGTGTAATCTGTGAAAGAAGTGGTATCATTAACCTCGGAATTGAAGGTATGATGCTGATGGGTGCAATTGGAGCCGTTATGGGGACTGCTTTTACATCAGTTCCTTGGCTTGGAGTTGCACTTGCGATTATTATGGGTGGATTATTCGGACTTTTACATGCGGTTTTATGTATCAAATATCATACAAACCAGGCGGTCAGCGGAGTTGGAATTAACAATTTTTGCTTCTGGATTGACATTGGTATTATGTAAAGTGATTTGGAATAAAGAAGGTCTGAGTGAAGAAGTTGCTCAGATTCCGACGATTACAATCCCTGGATTGAGTAAGATCCCTGTTCTGGGTGCATTGTTCACTAATCAGTCGCCGTATTTGTATATTACACTTTTTATAGTTTTTATCTCATGGTATATCATGTTTAAAACAAAAGCAGGCTTGAGACTCCGTACGATAGGAGATCATCCGAAGGCGGCTGCAACAGCCGGAGTAAATGTTAAAAAATACAGATATGTTTCTGTTATTTTGTGTGGAATGTTGTGCGGTTTAGCCGGTTCTTATCTTTCAATTGTTCAGAGTAATCTGTTTGTAAAAGAAATGGTTGCAGGTAGGGGATATATTGCGCTGGCAGCAACGATCTTCGGAGGATGGAATCCTTTGGGATCATTCTTTGCAAGTCTTCTGTTTGCATTTTCACAGGCAATTAGAATTATAATGGAATTTGATATTCCGGAGCAATTCTTGCAGATGCTTCCATATGTATTAACAATGATTGTTTTAGTTCTTGCAGGTGGAAAATCAAAAGGACCGCAGGCATCCGGAGATATAAAAGATTGATGGAACGTTGAATGTACAGGAGGTACATAGTTATGAAAATTGCAGTTGTTGGAAGTATTAATATTGACCAGTCAGTTGAGACAGATAGAATTCCGCGAAAAGGTGAAACAATAGCAGGGCAATCATTGAAATACACTCCGGGAGGAAAAGGCGCTAATCAGGCTGTTGCGATGGGAAGGTTAGGAGCAGAAGTAGTAATTTTTTGGCTGTGTCGGAGATGATGCGAATGGAAAAGCAATGCTTGAAAATTTGGAATCACAAGGAGTATCTACAACACATATCCAAACGATAGAAAATGTTCCTACAGGAATTGCTTTGATCACAGTTGGGGATGATGATAATACAATTATTATTGTCAGTGGTGCAAATCATTATGTGGATAAGCCGTATATTGATAAAATCAAACATTACCTGACAGAGTTTGACCTGGTTGTCTTACAAAATGAGATTCCGAAAGAAACGAATCTGTATGTGATAGATTTTTGTAACCAGAATCATATTCCTGTACTGTTTAACCCGGATCCAATCGAAGGGGTGGATATGGATAATTATTGAAAAGGTTACTTATTTTACACCAAATGAGCATGAAGCAGAATTACTTTTTCAGACAAATGATTATGAGGAATTAGTAAAAAAATATCCGGAGAAACTTCTGATTACAATGGGTGAAAAAGGTGTACTTGTGCAGTTGAATGACGGAGAGACATTGACTGTTCCGGCAAGAAAGACAAAGGTTGTCGATACAACAGGAGCAGGAGATACATTAAACGGAGCATTTGCAATGCAGATCGCAGGCGGAGCATCCGTTAAGGATGCATTACAATTTGCAAATGTTGCCGCAAGTCTGTCTATTGAAAAGTTCGGAGCACAGGGCGGAATGCCTACTTATGAAGAAGTTGTTAATGTATTGATGAAATAAGATCCTGAAGCAACCTGAGTTAAGGAAATAGAAAAATGATTGTAGGAGAATTTTGTTATGGCATTAGATAAAGAATTAAAGACATTAGGAAAGAAGCAGTACCATATACATTTAAAACCCGGAGATATCGGAAAATATGTATTATTACCGGGAGATCCGGCACGTTCAGACCGTGTTGCAAAATATCTGGATAATGCTGAATTTGTTGCTGAAAACAGAGAACATCGTACATTTACAGGATATTATAAAGGGGTAAAAATTTCCGTAACTTCCACTGGTATGGGATGTCCTTCTGCTACAATCGCAGCAGAAGAACTGATGAATATTGGTGCAGAATGTTTGATCCGAATCGGAAGCAGTGCAGCGTTACAGGATGACATTAAAATCGGAGATTTGATGATTTCTACAGGTTCTATGAAAAATGAAGGGACAAGCCGCTTTTATGTACCGGATTGTTTCCCATCTGTACCGGATTTTGATTTAACTCGTGAGATTATTGATACTGCAAGAGAGATGCAGCCGCAGCTATCCGGAAAAGTGCATTATGGAATCAATGCTTCTGATGATGCTTTTTATGGTGAGACAGAGGAGTGGATTCAGAAATTATCCGGCTTAGGTTGCTTAAATGTAGAAATGGAAAGTTCTGCTCTTTATACAGTTTGTCACCGTAGAAAGAAACGTGCTGCTATGATCAGTGCAGTTTCTGGAAATCTGGTCACAGGTGATGTGATTTATGAAAATGTAAATGAGGGACTTGTAAAAGGTTGGGACGAAGAAATTAAGATTGTGTTAGAAGCAATTTATCGTTTCGAGCAAAAACTGCAGGCAGAAACTATTTAAAAGCCAATTCACTTTTAAAAGTTTTTAGCCCTTCAAATAGCTGCATTCTTTCGGGAATGCGGCTATTTGTTTTTTCGCTACTGGCAATCATTTGCAGATAGTAGCATTATTGTTAGATGTAGAGAAATTTGAAGATTGGAATGTTTGTGATGTTATGTCTTAACGACAATTGATCTGTTTGTATTAAGCTTTATGTGTATCCTCACAGGGCTTTTGAACCAGAACAGCTATTTGAACCGGACAGTAGAAGAACCACGCAATGGTCAGTGCTCATTGTACTTTGCAACCGACAGATGTAAAATCTATTTGTCCTCACTTTCGAGGACAGACGGATTTTTCTTTTTGTTATAATAAATAAAAGAAAAGAACACATCGGATATGTCGCAAAAGGAAAGGGGGCATGGTTTGATGCGGAAAATTGTGGTCGATATGCAGAATTTTCTGTTTGCTGATTCCATAGCGACCGCATTCAGAAATTCAGATTATGAGATCGATGTGATTCGTACGGAGTCTCCGAAGGATACGGTTGAATTGTGTCAGGTGTACAAACCATTTGTTCTTATAATGGAAGTGACAGGTTATACCCCATGGAACCTCTGTGAGAGATTGAAGCTTCGTGATGAAGTAAAGAAAATGTGTCCCCACTGTAAAATTGCTCTCATTGTAGATTCCAATACGGAACGACAGGCAGCGATAGAGATTCGGGATGCAAAGAAGAATGGTTTTATTGATCAGTTTTTCTATGGATCTATGACAGCTGAATATCTGATGGATCAGATTTATGCGATGTAAAAAGGCAGCAGGAAACAAACCGTGATTTGTCTGTAGAATTTTAAAATGTAGACAGATCATAAGTTGAAAAAGGAGGAGTCAGTATGGGACTTATTAAAGCAGGTATGGGTGCACTTGGTGGAACATTAGCGGATCAATGGAAGGAGTTTTTCTATTGCGAATCTATGCCGAAAGAAGTGCTTGTTACAAAGGGTCAGAAGAGAACGACAGGTCGTTCTTCTAATACAAAAGGAAATGACAATATCATTTCTAACGGTTCTGGTATTGCCGTGGCTGATGGACAGTGTATGATCATTGTAGAACAGGGGAAGGTTGTAGAAGTTTGTGCAGAGCCTGGTGAATTTACATATGATACCTCAACAGAACCATCTATTTTTTCGGGCAATCTCGGTGAGAGCATTAAAGAGACATTTAAAACCGTAGGCAAGCGTTTTACTTATGGTGGAGATACAGGTAAGGATCAGAGAATTTATTACTTTAATACAAAGGAAATTCTGGAAAACCGTTTCGGTACAGCGAATCCGGTTCCGTTCCGTGTAGTAGACTCCAAGATCGGATTGGATATTGACGTATCAATCCGTTGTTCAGGTGTATATTCTTATAAGATTGTTGATCCACTGTTGTTCTATTCAAATGTATGTGGAAATGTAGAACAGGAGTATTCCCGTGAAGAACTTGACAGTACTCTTAAGACAGAATTTATCTCAGCCCTGCAGCCGGCATTTGGTCGTCTGTCAGAGATGGAACTTCGTCCAAACCAGATTGTAACACACAACACAGATCTTGAAAATGCCATGAATACTGCACTTTCAGAGAAGTGGGGCGCTCTTCGTGGACTGAAGGTTGTAAGTATTGCTCTTGGATCAGTTACTCTTCCGGACGAGGATGCAGAACTGATCAAACAGGCACAGCGTACAGCAATCATGCGTGATCCTACAATGGCAGCAGCTACACTTGTCGGTGCTCAGGCAGATGCGATGAAGACCGCAGCAGGCAACGAGGCTGGAGCTATGACAGGATTCATGGGCATGGGTATGGCAATGAACGCTGCAGGTGGTGGAATGAATGCACAGAATCTTTTCGCTATGGGACAGCAACAGCAGGCTCAGCAGGCAGCACAGCAGCAGGCAGCTCCGACACCACAGCCGGCACCGGTACCGCAGGCAGCTCCGGCAGCAGGCGGATGGAAATGTGCATGTGGTACTACAGTAACAGGTAATTTCTGTCCAAACTGTGGAGCAAAGAAACCGGAACCGAAACCAGAACCGGGCGCATGGAAATGCTCTTGCGGAGCTACGGTGACAGGCAACTTCTGTCCGGAATGCGGTTCTAAGAGACCGGCAGAGGACGAAGGCTGGACGTGTTCCTGTGGCGCAGTAAACAAAGGCAAATTCTGTACGAACTGTGGAGCAAAGAAGCCGGCAGGAGCGCCGCTTTACCGTTGTGATAAGTGCGGATGGGAACCGGAAGATCCGAAGAATCCGCCGAGATTCTGTCCGGAGTGTGGAGATATCTTTGACGAGAACGACAGACAGTAACGGATGAATAGCAGTTAGAAAATAACTGCCGGAAGCCCGGCACGGAAGAAAGGAGAATGAGTTATGGCAGGCTTGCAGGAATATAAATGTCCTTGCTGTGGCGGTGCGATCGCCTTTGACAGTAAGATTCAGAAGATGAAGTGTCCGTACTGTGATACTGAGTTCGAGATGGATGCACTCAAAGGTTATGATGCAGAGCTGCAGAATGAACAGACAGATGACATGGAGTGGGATACTTCCGCAGGCAGTGAATGGCAGGAAGGTGAAACAGATGGTTTACGCACGTATGTGTGTAAATCCTGTGGAGGCGAGATTGTCGGAGACGCCAACATGGCAGCAACATCCTGCCCATTCTGTGATAATCCGATCATAATGATGGGACAATTTGCGGGAGCATTAAAACCGGATCTGGTGATCCCGTTCAAATTAGATCAAAAAAGGCAGCCAAAAGAAGGATTGAAGAAGCATCTGACCGGAAAACGTCTTCTGCCAAAGATCTTCAAGGATCAGAATCATATTGATGAGATCAAAGGTATTTACGTTCCATTCTGGCATTTTTGATACAAATGTAGATGCCGCAGTCCGCTATCGGGCAACAAAGGTACGCATGTGGAGTGACAGTGATTATGATTATACTGAGACAAGTCATTTTATGGTTCACCGGGGTGGAAGTATTGGTTTTGAAAATGTTCCGGTAGATGGCTCCACAAAGATGGCAGACGATCTGATGGAATCTATCGAACCATTCAATATTTCAGGTGCGGTGGATTTCCAGACTGCTTATCTCGCAGGATATCTGGCAGATAAGTATGACGTAACTGCTGAACAAAGTATTGAACGTGCCAATAAACGTGTAAAACATTCTACAGAGGAAGCTTTTGCTGAGACAGTAAAAGGTTATGCTACAGTAACAACAGACAATAGCAGTGTACAATTTCATGGCGGAAAAGCAAAGTATGCACTGTATCCGGTATGGCTTCTGAATACGACATGGAACGGAAATAAATACACCTTTGCAATGAATGGACAGACAGGAAAGTTTGTCGGTGATCTTCCGGTAGATAAAGGTGCAGCAGCACGCTGGACAGTGATGCTGGCAGCTGTATTCTCAGTTGTAACGTATGGTGCTGCATGGCTTTTGCACCTGATCGGACTGTTTTAGGGAGGTGGGGAAATGAAGAAAAGAATTTTATCGTTTATGACGATCCTCATCCTCTGTCTAGGTCTTGCAGTTCCGGCTTTTGCGGAGGAAACAGAAGGATTTGCGAATGAATATCCTCGTGTCATCGACAATGCGGAGCTCCTGTCTGCAGATGAGAGGGAGCTGTTAACCAGTAAGTTAGATGAGATCAGTACGCGACAGAAGGTAGATGTGACGGTTGCCACAACCGATACACTGGATGGACTGACGGTATCTGATTATGCGGAACGATTCTACGAGTCTCATAATTATGGTTATGGACCGGACAAGGATGGAACAATACTTCTGATTAGCATGGAAGATCATGATTGGTATATGGCAACCTACGGATATGCTATTACAGCATTTACGGATGCAGGTATCCAGTACATAGGAGAAGAGATGACGGGTGATTTGTCTGATGGTGATTTTGCGGCAGCATTTGATACATTTGCTGACGAGTGTGATGATTTTATTACGCAGGCAAAAACCGGAGAACCTTATGATATCGATAATGAACCACAAAAACCAATGTCATGGATCTGGATTCCGATTTCATTAGTAGCTGGTATCGTCCTTTCATTGATTGTTGTTGGCACTATGAAATCAAAGTTGAAAACAGTACGTTTCCAGGCAGCAGCTAATAATTATGTGAAAGCTGGAAGTATGAATCTTACTGAGAGCAGAGACATATTCCTGTATAATACAATGACAAAAACAAAAAAAGAGAAAAATGATTCTTCCAGTGGTGGCGGTGGAAGCAGTACGCATACAACATCTTCCGGAAGCACTGCCGGAGGCGGTGGCGGAAAATTCTAGGAGAGATGTTCGGATACAGAATACCGGGGCAATTTAATAGTGAAAAAAAGAGAAGCTGGTTTCTAATTGCGAAACCAGCTTCTCTTTATTACCACAGATAATTTTCTCCATCTTTAAAATCACATTGCATTGCAAAGTGTATGTTGTCTTTTCTGGTCATGGGGTCTTCTATACCAATACTTATATGATATTTTTCTCCAATGAGTTTTAATGGAACTTTTATATTCAGTTGCGTATCAGTCTGTATGATATCTCCGGGAAGAAGAGAGGATAAGGTTAATTCAATTTGTTCTTTTTGCAAGGTATTCCCATTTTCATCTGTTATGTAGACCAGACAGGCCAGTCTTTGTAAAAAGGTGCCACACCATCATTTTCCCAGGTCAGTTTCAGTCTTGTACCGTTAAGTTTTGAGGATAATGCTGCTTCTGAAATCCATATACGATATCCCATATTTTTTAATATAGTATGATAACCGTTCAGATATTTACTGTTTGCCGTATTAGGTCCAAGAAAAGTAGTGTGTGATTCCCGAATCAATTGAACAGTTTGGGAAAGATTGGTGCTTAGCATATCTTCCATAGAAAGGGAACTGGTAAATTCTCCTCCTACAGGAGCGGATTTCCAAAAATCTGTCATAGATGACAGCCCATTTTCTTCATCTGTCTGACTTAAATAACCGGCGTTTTCAATTTCGTTCAGCCATGCCTTGGTTTCGTTTGGCTCACCGGCCATATCATTGTAAAGTCCCATTCCGTATTTGTCAGCATGTGAAAATGGCCGGCGCATGAGGAAAATGGCATCTGGAAAAGCATTGATCCAGGGTGTAATATATTCTTCTCTGACATTTTCTAACGGAAGGCGTTGAATTCCGGCACTGTAGTTTACATGCCATTCACCCCAGTGACCAAGACTACCTAATTCGATGTAGCTGATCAGGCTATCCTGTCCCAGATATTTGCCCATTGCTTCCACAGCTTTCTGGTGATAGGAAATAAACTGTTCATTATTGTAATCAGGAGAGAACCCCTGACCGAACGATACATTATACCAGGTACCTGCATGATTGATCTTTTCATAGAGCCACTGGGGAATGTCCATATGTGTTTCGGTTCCGGGTACATCACAAACAAATCTCAATACAATATGTTTTCCTTCTTCCCGCCAGCGGTTAAGCTGATCTTTTTTTCAATCGCATCCCAATTATATTGTCCTTCTTCAGGTTCTAGTTCAGCCCAGGTAATGTCCATGTACAGAAGAGAAATGTCTTCACGCACTTCGGTGTTCCATGCACAGGGAGCATATCCCATAAGGGGATTTCCAAAGGCTTCGTTTGAAGGTTCAAATACTTTTTTATTATTTTGGAAAAATGTCCATATCATTGTTATAAAAAGGATAGCCAACAGTATGATTGAGATTCTGGCTATCAGCAGTTTCCAACTTTTTCTTTTCAAAGTTTGCTCCCTTCTGATTTGTTACAGTTTTGTCGGTGAACGCAGTTAATGTCTCTGCAAAAACTATTTTCCAAGATTATAAAGCCGTTCGGGATTTTGCTTTACTATATAGCATATGAAATCTTCATCTTCGTAATAGACTTCAATTTCATTTGGAAGACTGCTTTTAAAATTCTGACACCAGTTGTACATCTCAGATTCTAGAATCTTCCGGTTTTCAATAAGAGAATAAGCGTCAGAAGACTTTCCCATCGCTACAAGAGGAGAACCAACAGAACGATCTGAAATTTCAGTATGTTGGATTTCATTCCCCACGCTCAGAACAGCGTTTGAGTATTTGTAATATTCCGTATATTTATCCAGGGCAAGCCATTTAGGTCCCGAGAAAAAATGATATTGTGCATAATAAATAGGCTGCTTTTCTATGTAAAAGAAAATGTATTTTGTAGGAAGATAATAATCCTCCAGTTTTGATTTCATATAAAAATTAAGAATTTCTTCGTGGCGTGCATGTTCTACAATCTGATATAATTCGTCTGTAGTAGATACAATGGTATAACTGTATTGAGGATAAGTATCCATAATTTTGTTAGTTACTTTTACAGCAGAATTATATCGTGTCAGCTCATAGTATAAATAGCCGTGATATATTCCCAAATAATTTGTACCGACAAAAATCGCAATGACACCTGCTAGACTAAGCTGTGGTGCAAGATACCTGATTGGGGTTTTTCCCAATAGGAAAAACAGTTCGTCTACAGGAACGGCCATCATTGCCAGAAGAAAGATTTGTTCTGGCAGGCATAATCGTGCTCCTGCGATGATCTCCGGTAATCCAAGAAACGGAGCCGCATAGAGAAGCATAAACAAGACAGAAGCAATAGTGATTCCGGTATACATTTCAAATGGGAATTTCTTAAAACGTATCATGAAAATTAATACGTTCAAGAGACTCAGGAATGCTGCGAGCATTGTAAACAGAACCAGCCATTTTGCACGGGTTGAGTTGTAGAGCTGTTTGTAGCCATATTGGTAAAGCAGTTTTAGTTTTTAGGATGGCTGTCTGTTTTGCAGTCTCAACAAAAGAGGAGTGTTGTATTTGGGAAGTAGGATTCTCTTTGTTGTTAGTTACAGCTGATCCGGTTCTGTTTTCGTTGCTGCTGTTTTCCGTGACTGTGGGGTCATTTTCTTTGTTGTTATCAGCAGTGTTTTCGGTTGAACTTTCTGTGTTCTCTTCTGTTACAGTCTGCGCCGCCTGTGTCCTGCCTTCTTTTGTATCAGTACCGTTTATAACGTTCATTCCCCAGTTCAAAGACCCCTGAAGTGGAGTCCCGGTTGCAAAAGCAAGTACCATAGGCAATGTGGAAATGACTACGCCTATGATAACAGCAGCTGTCAATGCGCCAAAATTCGTTTTTTTCGGAAAAAATTCTGTTAATACCAAAAATAGCAAAAGAAACACATAAGAAAAATGCCATGATGGTAACATAAAAGTGAATTGCAAGAGAAGCTGCCAGTGATGTCATGAACAGAAACAGATCCTCATTAAAAATACTTTTCTTCTTTTCAGATCTGAAATCTCTTCTTAGGAAATTGATTAAAAATAAAGGGCATAAAAATAAGGTATATAACCCAAATTCTTGAGGAATCGTGTATTGCAGACGTGACATTCCATAGATTTCATCAACACAGACTACATCTACAGTTAAAAACGCTGTGAGTATCAGATAAACAGTGTATTTTGACCTCATGATATTCCGGAACAGGCAGTAAACGGCTACCAATAACGTTGCCACATGAATTTCACCAAGAAAAAGCATACAACTGTATACAGAGACACCAGACAGCACATTCATACTGTAAATAAAGCAATGCATTGCTTCAGGATAAACACCTGCTGAGAAAATGGTGCCCTCTTTAAGACCCTGGATCCAGGCGTGATGAACGTACATATCACCCCAGCCATAAGAATGATTCTGAAAAGCGCCATAGGAAAAATACAGAATAGCAAAAAGCCAGGAGTACACTCAGAATGCCGTATTCGATTTTTTTGCCCTTTTGTTTTTTTATTTATTCTGTAAAAAAAGTGTTGTGATAATTTTCTTTGTATTCGTTGCAAGGTCTGCAAGAAAATGATTTCCAACCTAATGTTCCAGAAATCAGTTTTTCAATCTGATGTAAGATGCACCGTCTCAGATTCTTGTCTTTTAGAATGGAAGCTATAAAAGTTCCATAAAAAAACAAGAAAAACAATCCATGGTTTTAATATGTGAAATAAACCTAAGAGTAAGACGAATGTGTTGGTCAGCAAAATGGAAATTGTAGAGCAAAAACCGAAGCGGTAAGTCAGACTTTTTCCAGATAAAATTTTTCGAAAAACAACAGATGGCCATAGATACATCAGAAAAACATAGCTGACAAATACTTTGATAAATTCAAAAATCCAGTAACTCATTTTTCAGGCAGCTGTTACCGGTTACAAGATCTGTTCCGGTAACAGCTATTTCCTCCTAAGTGATTTTTATGGTTTTTAGTATAACACAGATTATCTGTCCACATCCACAAAATATTTCCTGAACTCATCATAAGAACACGGTCGTCCCAAGTAGAATCCCTGGCAGTAATCCGGTTTCAGAAGTTTCATCTTCTGTAATTCGTCTTTTGTCTCAATACCTTCAATACAAAGTTTCAGACCGAGATTATGAATCATGTTACTAAACTGATTTAACAGATAATATTCCTTTTTGTCTGTGATTGCCTTGGAAGTAAAACCTCGATCAATCTTAACAATATCAGGGTGAAGTTCACTCAGATAATGAAAGTTGGAATAACCGGTTCCAAAGTCATCCAATGCTAACTGCAAGCCGGCCTGTTTTAATTCTTTCAGGAAGTTTTGCGCCTTTTCATTTTTTTCGAGCAGAATACTTTCTGTCAGTTCAATTACAATTGCAGCAGGTGGAAGACCAGAAGCGTCCATCTCGCTGATAAGGTCTGTAATAATATCTGATTTTGTGATCTGCACCTGGGATACATTAATATTAACTTTGAAATCAGGAATTTGCATCCGGATTTTCCGGCAGGCGGTTATTGCTTCTCGCATGAACCAGCGTCCGGTTGGAATAATCAGTCCGCTTGTCTCTAAAAGTGGTATGAACTCAGCAGGTGAGATCGGTCCAAATTTTATAGAAGCAAAGCGTATCAGCACCTCTGCTCCGGTCAGTTTATCCTGTCGGATATCCATGACTGGCTGGAAGATTATTGAGAATCCACGGAAACCATGATTTACTGCTGAATGAAGCTCATTTGTGATCTCACGGATACGTAAGAAATTCTGGTATTCTTCTTCCTGGAATATATAACAGCAGTTTCTTCCATGCTGCTTAGCCATGGTCAGCGAAAAGTCAGTTCGCTTTATAATCTCTGCATAACCGGTCTGTGACAGATCCGGAAGCGGCAAGATACCGGCAGAAATAGTAAATACCGCAGCAAAGTTGTTTTCTTCAATAAACTGATTAATATGCTTGCATATCTGGTCATAAAGGTTAGATGCTGTTGTCATATCAGAGGATGTTGTATCTAATATAATAAATTCATCTGATGCTATCTTGTAGACCTTTTGGCTATCCGAGATACAGGATAAGATGCAGGACGCTGTTTCTCGAAGAATGTAGTCTCCGTAATCCCATCCATAGTTTTCATTGATCATTTTAAAACCGTCAATTCCGACATGAATCAGAAAGCCTTTATTAAGCGTAGAAACCGAATTTTTGAAATATTTTTCCAAAGAAGTTTCTCCGAGAAGTCCGGTAATATTATCAGCTTTCTGCCGGTTACCAATTTCATTGATACATCCGATCAGGTAGATCGGCTCTTGCTGATCGCCACGTATGATATAGCCACGGCAGTTGATCCAGACTGGCTCCCTGTTAAGATCCAGCCAGCGGTAATCCATATTGTGTGCGTTCTGGTCTGTGTTGAGCAGATTATCTAGTTCAGCTTTCAGAAGTGGATAATCTTTTTTGTATACGAATTCTTTAAGTTCTTTTGTCATATTATGGAATTCATTTCCAGGCAGACAGAAACGCTCTAAAGCTTGTGGAGCAATATAGAAAAAATCGGTTCTGAAATCCAGCATATACAGGAAACCATCTGTGCTTGGGCTGAGCAGATCGATGATATTACATAATTCTTTAAGCGAAAAATCCTGATAATTTTTTGTGTGGCTGAAAAATTTCTTCCTGCTGCTTTTCCTCAGCAGATGTTCCTGTATTAATAAGCGTGTTGGTAGTCAGAAGTTCTGAATTGCCTGCATATGCAAGTTTCCGTTTTCGTTTTATGCGGTACAGCATGAGATCACTTCGTTTTGCAAGGTCTTTAAAAGTGCTGTCCATTTCCGGAAGAAAACAGGCATATCCGGAGGAAATACTTAATGGATAGTTAAAGGTATGTTCTGTTGATTCTAAAGTTTGATTTAATTGAGCAATTTTGTCTTCAATATTAGTTTTCCTTATTCTTATTGTAGAAATATGCAAATTCATCTCCACCAATGCGGAAAAGATTTTCTTTATCAGGAAAGAATTGTTTAATGCACTGAGAACATAGCTGCAGAGCTTCATCGCCTTTCTCATGTCCAAACCGGTCATTAATTATTTTCAGATTATCCAGGTCAAAAAGAATAAGACCGGTAGTATGAAGTTTGTCTTTCTGCACGTTAAGACGATTCACTTTCTTTTCATAGGCATTTCGATTCATGGTATCTGTAAGCAGATCCGTGTCCGCAAGTTTCTGTAGGTAAATCAGCTTTTGTTTCTGGAGATAGTGATCATAAAAACGTGATACCTGGATCCAGACCAGCAAAAGGATAAACAGCATCGTTCCAAATGGGAGGAAGATGGATGTTTGCTGGAAATGCTGGATATAGTAAGCAATAAGTTCTGCAACACCAAATGCCATGACCAGATACATTGGATATTTAAAATGTCTGGTAGCTTCATTTTGTAGTTTTATAGATTCATAACGAATCAATGTTACAGTATAAATTACATTCACCAGCATGATCAGATGAGTTACCGGAAGAATGCGGAAGATATCGATGACTCCTGTACATTGAAGCAATACTGCCGCTGCCATATTGCACAGATAGAGAATGGACAGGTGTACAGCTCCTTTACGATATTTGCTTTTACAGATATCATACAGAATAAAGTTAAAAGGTACTGGAAACAGGGAAAAAAGTAAAGTAGTCTATAAAATAAAGTGCTCTTGGATCTGGAATTAAAAACTGCAGAAAACCACATTGCTTTAAAGTCCAAAGTGTGATTAAAAGAGAAAAAACACCAAGGTTCAGGAAAATCATGTAGGATTCATCTGACGAATATTTATCATTTTTCCTCATTATAGAAAAGCATAAAATCAGGCAGATGATTCCTAACGATAAGATTTCGCAGCTTAGAACCAATGAACAGAGACTGTTGCTCAGGATCTTCAGGGTACAGTCTCCTTTTGTCCCTCCAAAAAGATGGAAAGAATTTCCGTAGTAGTCTGAATATACAGGAATAATCCTGACCTGCAAGTGTTTTCCATCACTGTTTTTTGGAAGATCGACAATATGCCAGCAAGAGCCGGGAGACTTCATGGATCTTAATGTGTCAGTATCATTTCCAAATTCATAGATTTTCTCCCCATCAAGCAATACCTCAGCCCGGGTATGGGTTGTCTTGAACAAAATGGATTGTTGATTCTGAAAAGAATCCGGAAGAATGACATCTTCAATTCGAATATTATCTTCGGATCGTTCGGTTGTCACAAGCTGGGTTGTATTGTCAAAAACTAAATATTCACGGGTCGTATTTTGATGAAAGATCCAACCTGAAAAGACAGTGCCAAACAGGATGAACAGGATTAAAGAGATCCATAATTTTTTGCTTAAATTTCATAACTTTTTCCCTTTATAGAATATCACTTCCATCCGGGATCTTGGAAATAATCGTTCGATTAGTCCTGAACAGAAAGATAAGTGAGACAATCAGTGACATGATCTCAGCAGTCAGGAAAGCCCACCATACTGCATGAAGCCCACCAAATTTTGCCAGTACATATGCAGCCGGAATCAGTACTACAAGCTGACGCATGATGGATACGATCATACTGAACACGGCCTTTCCAAGCGCCTGGAATACAGTACCGCAGATGATGCCGAACCATGCAAGCAAGTAATGGATACCGATGATACGAAGCGCAGGGACTCCGATCGTAAGCATATCAGCAGATGCGTTGAACATTCCGAGAAGTACCTGTGGAACTAATTCAAAGCAAAGGAATCCGAAGAGCATAATGCAAAATGCTGTTATCATACTGAGTTTGATCGTCTTGACCATACGTTTTCTGTTCTGCGCACCGTAGTTGAATGCGATAATCGGAGTGATACCGTTATTCAAACCGAAGACAGGCATGAAGAAAAAGCTCTGCAGTTTGAAATATACTCCGAATACGGCGGTCGCAGTGGATGAAAATGTGATCAGGATACGGTTCATGGAGTATGTCATAACAGAACCAATCGACTGCATGATAATAGATGGAATACCGATTGCATAAATTGTTCTGATAATTCTTCCGTCCGGCCGGAAACCACGGAACTGAAGCCTTACATCCGGGTTGAATTTATGATTACATGTAAATGAAACAAGTGCTCCGACACACTGTCCGATGACCGTAGCCACGGCAGCACCTGTAACCCCCATCTTCGGGAAACCAATCAGACCAAAGATCAGGATCGGGTCAAGGATGATATTCGTAATTGCACCACATAACTGGGAAGTCATACTGAAAATGGTTCTTCCTGTGGAAGTGAGCAGTCGTTCAAAGCAAATCTGTGCCAGCAGTCCCATAGAGAAGATCATAACTGTGCTCAGATAATCGATTCCCATTTCCATGATCTCAACATCTGCATTTCCAATCTGGCTTGCATAGAAAGGTTTTACAACTGTAAAGCCAAGGATAAGGAATACAATATAACTTATGATATAAAGAAATGTTCCGTTAGACGCAATCTTATTTGCTTCGTCAGCTTTTTTTTGCTCCGAGTGCTCTGGAAAGAAGTGCATTCATACCAACGCCGGTACCGGTTGCAACTGCAACGAGCAGCATCTGTAACGGGAAGGCAAGAGAGACTGCGGTAAGAGCATTTTCTGACAGTTTTGCTACAAAGATACTGTCTACAATATTATAAAGTGCCTGCACTAGCATAGAAACCATCATCGGTAAGGACATATTGAACAAGAGTCTGCCGATCGGCATGGTTCCCATTTTGTTTTCTGCTGCAGGGGCAGAAGCTGATTTTTTGGTTCATATATTCTCCTGTTATTACTAAAAATTCATTTAAAGTGCCAATTATTAATGATAGCATTATATGGTGTACGTTTCAATAGTTGAAGACTTGAAAATGTCTTAAAGGTCAGTTTGGCATTCTTGAATTATTGTGTTAATAGGTAAAGTCAGTAGAAGTAATAGTAACAACTTGACAGTTTGCGTACTGTATGATATTTTCTAAGTAGTAAGTAGTAAGTAGTAAGTAAAATACAAAAATGGTGATCAGGAAATAAGAGGTTACTGTTCACTCCCGTGTCAATCACTCCGCTGATTGACACGGAGGATGCGCGTTTTGACTTGAATGCATCTCGCCCCATCGCCAAAGGCGATTTAAAATGGCGAGATGCGTTGCTGGTCGCACATCGTGTGAACAGTAAACAATGCAGCTGCTCATAGATTCTGTGAACAGCTGCATAAAAATGGTCTTTATTATGTATGATTTCTTCTATGTTTCCTCTTCCACTTCTCCAAAAGCACTTCATTTGGGCTCAATCTGAAGATTCTGCTTCACTTCGTCCATCTCACTTCTCATCTGTGCATTCACTTCCTGATATTCACTGTGCTTTGTAAGCAGAATATGAAATTCTTCCAGCGACATATACTTATAAGACGCATACAGATATGGTTTTAGTAATTCCTTATCTTCGCAGATCTGGTAGGCTCTGTCATACATTTTGGCCGCTTCCTGATAAAGGAACAATCGTCCATATGCCGCTCCAAGACATGCATAGATCTTTCCATAGAATTTTTCATCTACACTCTCATCTTTTTCCTGATTCAGGATTTCCTGATAAACAATGATTGCTTCTTCAATCTCACCGCTTTCAAGAAGATTATCGCCTTTATACTTCTTACGCTCTACATCCTTCTGATTTTTCAGATGTTCCAAAAGCATTCTGGATACGGATCATCTCAGATTCTTTATAGATCTTTGAAGCTTCAAAATTGTAAGAACAAAGTTCTCGACAGATCCACGCATACGCATCAAATCTCGAAGCTGCTCTGCCAGTTCTTTCATACCGAGCTCTTCTTCCAACCAGGTGCAAAGCGGTTCATTCATGATCGTATAATCGATCAGATATAAATTATTACACAGATAGTAACACAATTCTTCTATTGTAAAGATCCTGCAGTGGATCCTGGAAATCTCATAAGGATGTGCTGCGTGTCTGTCATGACAAAGAATTAAATTTCCCATCATTACCTCCTAAATGTATCACCTTTTCCTCACGGAAATCCGTCGGCAGGAAGAAATCTCCAAATCCGACATCACGTACTGTAATCTTGCAGGGTTTTTTCATCCTGAAACATCGTTTCTATCTGAAGTCTTGTAGAGTACTCTGCTCGCTTTGGAAGTCTCTCCAAAGAGATTTTTTCGGTCTTAACCGTTCCCTGAACCAGTGACTCGATATGGAATTCTATATCATCACCCTCTTCAAGTATCACTTCCCACTGATTATTTGACTCATACCAGTGTGCACCCCAGGAAACAAGCGGATACCACATTTCCTGACCATCCACACGCATATTGACTGTAATCTGATCTGTCAGCTTAGTCTCCGATAGATAAACCGGATTCTCTATATGCATATACAATTTTCTGTATGCAGTATAGCAAGCTCCTTTGCTGTACAGATTATTTCCGATAAATGCTCTTCTTCCATTGCAAAGCACCCGCAATGACTTCGGATACCAGTTATTTTCGAACCCTTCTCCTGTCAGGAATACAGAAGAAACAATCCTCTTATCAAACACGCTCTGTATAAATTTACAGAACATCGCATCGGCTTCTTTTGCTTTGTCCTCGTTCAAAACCGGATAAACAAGTGCCAGTTCTTTCATATGTGCATTTGCAACTTCATCAACCGTAACAAATGTAGTCTTTCCACCACCAAGTCCCGGCTTCAGTCTGCGCAGCATATATGCTTTGATCTCATTACGGTCACAGCAGAACAATGCTGCATCATACTGCCACAGTTCTTTCGGCTGATAGAAGAGATAATTACAAAAAACTCTCTTTATAATCCTGAATAAAGATATGTCTTTTATCAATATTCATACGAACTGCGATCCTTCGAAGCATCTGTGCCAGTTCTTCTGTAAGAACCGGTACACTGAACACAATTCCATCAATTTTAGGAAATGACTGTAAAGACATCTGGATAAACTGTGAAAGCAGCCATACTGCATCATATGTCTCATCACCAAATTCAATTTTCTCATTTGCAAGACTTCTCGAAAGCAGACGGGCAACGGTAAATCCTTCTTTCAGTGTTGCAAGACGTTTCGCCTCTTTTCCATATGCCCATGTGTCTCTTAGTTTTCCAATAATCAAAGGAATCTGAAAATTATCTGAGTCAACTTCTAGTGTCTGAGGTTCCATCTCTTTATCATTATAAAAACTGATCTGGCATGTCTTTTCATTTATCTCATATCCAATTATACTTCCCTGTCCCATGAAAAGATTTCCTCCTTAATACTGTATGAACATATGTGATGCAACCGCATCTTCCAGTGCATACTGCTTCATCTTCTTCTCTCGTTCTTCCGGATCTTCTTCCAGAATAATGTCATTGAGCCTTCCATATCTGCCCGGTTCACCTTTTTCAACCGTATGCTGGCAGATCTTTTTCTCACTTCTGTAAGAATTTCCGTCAATTGTTTCTTTAAAATAATAGATCAGTCGTTCATGCGAGAACAACACAAACTTCTTCACATACAAATTCTCATACATTGGTGTCAGAAGTTCTGTTGCATAATCAGAATCTCCGTTTCCACCTTTCTGCAACTGATAATACAACATAACACGGCTATCCTTCTGGCCCTTGTATTCTACCAGTGTCTTATCCCACAACTGGAATTCAATCAGCCACTCCTTATCATACTTAAGGAAAAATGGGAAATAAATCTGTTTGCCACAAAGTTCCTGCATAAACTTTTTCAGCGTCTTCTTAAGGCTTGTTTCATACTCTTGATCCGAATAATATTTCAAAATCAGCAATCATACAAATATCGATTGTTGCCTCACCCTTCTCTGCTTCCCTGCAGATAATATCAATTATAGATTTCTCTAT
>ENA-OQHD01000177-OQHD01000177.1-human-gut-metagenome-genome-assembly--contig:-NODE-177-length-27103-cov-5.655397_pt1 | contig 27103 bp, 23 predicted proteins | sample MGYA00242560_ERZ504711 | MGnify/ENA primary metagenome ERZ504711 (study PRJEB26092, sample SAMD00036198) | human gut metagenome | host: Homo sapiens | study: EMG produced TPA metagenomics assembly of...
ATCGCCATTAACCATTCGCAATTCAAACATCTCTGTTCTCTTCAACGCCTCCAAGAAGGCAACCGCCTTCAAAGCCTCTCGGACAGCGGATCCCGGCAATTCAGACAAACAAAAACTGAACTGTAGCTCAGCATCCCCTGAATCTTTGGACACTTTTAACTCCAGCCGAATTACACCTGTACGATCTTGACCTTGCCACTTAGCACCAGCATTCCCATATGTCCGATGCAGTTGTTCCAGTAATACGCTTTTTCCATCTGAAACAATCACGAGCGGTAACGGAGTCCCTTCAGCTGAATCTTTAATCGACATCTTCAGAACGGAACTATCTTCGAACCCTTTCAGCAAGAAGGCATCGCTCTTGAAGTTTTTCATCGTTACATCTTTAAACGGGGTCCCATACTTTACATATTCAATGAGCTGCTGATTCTCCTCCTCGTTTGCAGCACTTATTAATCCTTTAAAATTTTAGTGGCGCAATTTCCGATGCCGCAGCATATTTTTCTATCGCCTCAAAAATCAACCGTATTACCATCAGAGCAAGTTCCCCAAGCCGCATACATCAAACCTGGGCGATTCATGATTTTCGCACCCTGTTTATCATATTTGCTTATCAGATGAACCGTATACGCATAACTAGGATCAATTGAATTCAGAATATCCGCATACTCTCGCATTTTCTCTTCAAGTTCATCCGCCTTTCTGAGGTCAGGTTTATTTGTTGCACTTAGTATTTTATTAAGAGTTTCATCAACTTGAGCCCGACCTTCAGCCATATAATAGTCATACACTTCTGGCATTTCAGTGGCCCAAGCGTCTATATTGGTCAGACCAAGCCAGTGACACTTAATGCCCTCATCATTAGCTGTTTCCCTATCGAACCATTCCTTATTTTGCGGAGTTGGATCAAGAGGAAGAACCAGATACCAGTTTTTCAACACCCACTTATGCTCGGAAACGTATTCCTGCACAGCCTTCCATGATTCGGCGATCTGTCTCTTTTGAGAAGACCTCAAACTTGTAGCGAACTTCTTCACCTGATAGACGTCATAAGTACCGTCATCATTTTCAACAAGAATGTCTATTCCGCCATCCCCTTGGGAAGGCCTAAAACGCTGTGCATTCGGCCTCGTACGACATACGTATATGGCAACTATCGTTTCGATCTCTTCGCCACTCATACGCTCCCAAGGAATACGTCCCGGCATAATGGTCAGAGCTCCTTGAATTCTTGGCGGGTGATGACGGTGTCGAAGCCACCGACTTTATCGCCTTTCCTGCGCTTGTAAATGCCCGTATACGAAAGACTGTCATCCTCGTAACGCTTGAACTTGTACACGGCGTCATTCATTCTGGCACTGTTGAACACGTTCAGGCTGAGCAGCAGCTCGAAATCCTCCTTGGTTAAGCCCGTGACCTTCTTGAAAAGATCCGGTTCGAGCTTAGTGATGACATCCTTCAGCGTCTGCTCACGGTAGTCGGTCAAATACATAAAGACAGGAATGCGGGTAGCAAATTTGATAAGTTTCTCCTGGACCTGTTTACGGATGCTCTTATACTCCCTTTCCTCATCTTTCATAGCCTTCTTCTCGTCAGCAGTGAGTTTGCCTTCCGTTTTCTTCTTCATGTCCTTGACATGCTCGGATTTGTTGATGATGACTTCAAGATCATTGTTGAGGTTACGGAAGCCTTCGATGCTCATCAACGCATCCATAGCCTGCTGGTTGCCCATCAGCTTCTTAAGGGTGATATTGTCCACATTCACCAGCAACGTGCTCTCCCAACGTTTGGCAAGCAACGTGGCGGACGTTCCAGCAGATGCAATGTCAAGCACATCAGTAGCGTCCACCCTCTTCATGCTGCTGCCGTCATAAGCAAGAACCGGCAGGAAGTGGATAAACTCCCCCACGCTCTCTTCGGGGGAAGTGCCCTCATCGGGATTCAGAGAGCAGCTATAGTCGGCAATCTGCCGCAATGCGCGTGTGGGAGCGAAATCGAAAATGTAGCATTCCTTCTTCAGGATCTCCACCTGATTCGGATGCTCACCATCTGGATTCTCTATGGTCCAAGGCGATTGGACTCGGAACGCGGCCTGGAAATAGGTCTCGGGGCTCTTCAGGTTGCGCAACATGAAGATACCGGTCCACGGTCTCACCGTCACACCGGTAGTCAGCTTGCCACACGACAAAGTAATGGTCTTGGATTCCAACGGATCGGTCATGGAACGACGCACGGGATCCAACGCAGCCAAGCCGATACCCGCCTGAGGACCGGCGGCAACGTTGACATGATAATCATGGAAGAACACGTTCTGCCGGTTCTTCAGCAGATTCGCCATGGCATAGCATGAAGATACCGAGGGAAGGAACCAGAACGTATGCGTCAGAATGTTTTTCAACCGTGAATCGGAGAATGGCATAGGAGGCTTACGGGCACCCATCTTCAGATTATCCACGGTGGTCTCGGCCAAGTTCCCGCGCATCAGGTCAAGCCATTTCTGCACATCGCTTTCATGCTTGAATATGGCTTCCGAGCCATCGCCCTTGGCGTCGAAGAACTCGTTCAGATCGAACTCGTCGAACTCGCCGCCCGATGCGATCTCACGGATCTGATCCGGCATCTGATAGGTCATCAGCACCACACGCGGCAACGCCTCATAGGGGTTAGGCCCCGGACCAATCCAATTCTCCTTCGCCCTCTGCTCATCGGCGTATGTCCAGTTAAAGATCTGCTCCTCGATGAACTCGCCGTTGGCAATAGCGCGGAACGGTGTGCCGGAAAGGAACAGATAACCTCTTGTGGTGATAGGGAGGAAATCGTCTTCGCCCTGTTCCAAATTCTCATCGATAATCTGGGCGACGCTGTTCATGTTATCGTTGCGTTCCTGACTATCCTCAGACTCGAACAATTCCCTAGCGCTGTCTCGCCAAGCGCCGAAATGGTATTCGTCGAATATGACCAGATCCCAGTTGATCTCGTGAACCCATTCGTTGCGGGCCTTGATTCCTCCGGCCTCGTTCTTGCCCAGATAGTCCTGGAACGATCCGAAACAGACGATGGGACGGCTCTTATCAGCAGTCTCATATGTGAGCTCCGTATCACGGGAAATGTATTGCCATCCCTCGAAATCCTTATGTGATTCAAGATCCTCACGCCACGAATCAGCCACCGCAGGCTTGAATGTAAGGATCAGCACACGCTTATATCCTTCAGCCTTGGCGAACTCGTAGCTGGTAAAGGTCTTGCCGAAACGCATCTTCGCGTTCCACAGAAAACGTGGAGCCTTGCCTGGATTATCCTCGCGAAATCGATGGAAATACTCTTGCGTCTTCTTCACAGCGGCCTTCTGCTCAGGACGCATAACGAAATCCCGGATACGAGCAGTCAGTGTTTCGCGTCTCTCCCTAACCGCCTGAATCGCCTGTCTGACATCATCAACGCCGCACTTATACCATTCACCCCCTACACAAACGAACTTCTTTTTCAGTAGCCTGTGGACATCGTAATCACGAAAAGAGGTTCCATCATTACGCATAGCACTCTCTTCAAGAAGTATGCGCTTTTTGACCATCGCGGTATTCGTCTGTTCACCCACTCGCACAGAGACTTCGCGATATGTGTCCCCGATCTTCAACAAACCTTTGTGATCTTCATAATCAAGGGTATAGGCATAAATCTTCGGGGATGCACTAGGTCTTTGCGGGAAAAAAATTCACTCATGGTACTACTCGATCGTTGATGCCAAAGGTTTAATCAAAGAATTAATGAAAGAAATTTCTTCATCCGTAATGTTATATTTTGAATACAATTGTGAATCAGTCCAAGGATGAGAAAAATTCCTGCATAGGTACAAATTCTGTATACCTTCTGAGTAATGTGCTGGGTACTTTTTAAAAGAAAAAGCATGAATCTAAAGAACTGTGTTCGCATATATGAGGCAACATTATCGGCCTCATCTTTATCATCAAATGGACCAATCACAAGATAAGTTTCAGTGCATGCTGACCCCGGCCCAGCAACAATGGGTTCAGATAAAATCAAATGAGGATATTCATCTTGACCGGGACTTGCATAAGGTACTAATACCTTATATTGATCAACCCAGTCCTTATTTTTACTGATTTGTCCTTCACTGACAAACCCATTATCTCTAAACTTGTACAATACGACATTCTCATTATTTGTTTTCATATTTGAAAAGCCACTAAAATTTGTCGGCAAACCAAAAGGTTTTCGAGCAGACACAAGATTAGAAAATGATGGCTCGTTAAAAGCACGAACCTTGTTGAGAATCTGTATCGCCTGATTAAAGCGGATAAAAGTATCGTTGCCTTTTTCCAGAAGAGGACGATTACTATCGGAAATAATCGATGTACCTGAATGATTAACAATATGACAGTCACCAGTATGCATGGAATCCCAAAGAAAATAACATACCCCTCCACGAATATTTAGCCCGGGAAAGCAATCAGATGTTTCCGGGAAATCATGGATAACCGACATTCTGTCATCATGGAGAATTCGTTCTCTGAACTGATCCAGCCCCTTTCCACCGTTATACCAACGCGCAGGAATAATCATCGAAATATAACGAGGATTCATCTTAATCGCTTGCTCCACAAATTTCTGGTATATAGGAGACGCACTTTTCTGAGCACCACCATCTTCGATCTGATACGGCGGATTGCCAATAATCACATCAAACTGCATATTAAATATCCTCTCAGGATTAAAAGTGTGAATGAACTCGTAGGTATAGCTCTCCAACCCATCAGCACGGTCATACTGCGCTTTACCGGCACCGCAATAAACACATTTCACGCCGTCCCACATATGTTCCATTGACCTGTAACGAATATGCCCATCCGGGTTATCAAACATATCATCAATCGAAAACTCACTATTCGCCTTCTTGGAGCAGTACAACGTGCGACGAGACAACAACGCCGTCAGCTCAGTGATAGCTATACCCCACACCTGCTTGTTAAGGATATGGTCGATACGCTTCTGAAGATCCGGAATCTCATCTTCCAAGCCTTTAATCAGACGCTTCGTGATCTCCCTCAAAAAGACGCCTGTTTTGGTGAACGGATCCAAAAACGTGGCCGAACTGTCATGCCAGATTTCCTCTGGCAGCAGGTCAAGCATTTTGTTGGCCAACTGCGGCGAAGTGAACACCTCATCGTTGGACAGGTTCGCCAAGCATGACAGCACGTCCGGATTATATGATTTGTTGCCGAGACTCAGGCCGCTACTCATTTTCAGCCACCTCCAAATAGTTCCTCATCGGATACTCCCGAACAGGAGTGGGCAAAATCTTTTCAGGATCGTCCTTGTCCACGTCGAAATCCTCGATCATGTCGAATGTGGGCTGCGCTTCGGACTTGTCCAGCAACGACGCGAACGTGTAGTCGCGACGCTTGACCTTGCTGCCGGACACCAGCGACCATTCCGGAAACACGATAGGATCACCACCAGCAGTGGTAAGAGTAAGCGCGTCACCACATAGAATGTTGACGGAAAGCACGTAACGGACCACATTCCGGAATTCGTCCTTGGCCTCATTCTTATACAAGCCCGTATAGATTCCGTCGAACTCATCGAAAAGACGCCTGCGGCATTCCTCCACGTTGTCCTGCATGATGTCAACGCCATATATGGACGAGACCGCAAGGAAAGCGTAACGCTCATATTCCAACTGGCTCTTGCCGTATCTTTGAGCGACCACCGCCAGTTTTCGACGCAGAACCTCGGCAAGGAAGTTGCCGTCACCACACGCCGGTTCAAGAAAACGGCTCTCAATCCGTTCGGTCTCCTGCTTGACAAGATCAAGCATGGCGTTCACCTCACGTTCGTTGGTGAAAACCTCGCCATGCTCTTCGACACGTTCCTTCGATTTGACCTGCTGTCTGGCCACTGACACTCCTTCGCTGCGACTACCACCCATATTAGCGAAATCCATGCGAATCATCGGCAAGCCATGCGAAACACGACGGGGGATCCAGAAACACAATCCGCATATGAGACTTTACCGTTCCGGAATCCGCACGCTTCAGATGCATTATCCAATCCGTTTGAAATTTTTCTCTACTAGATCAAGGGTCGGGCGCTTCGCGCCCTCCCTGCGTCTCCTTGTCCGCATGCAAAGCCCGCGGACTCCCGACGCACCTTTATGCGAAGTGCCTGTCTCTTGTCCTGTGGGGCAAAAACAAAGCGTTTGGACAACACCTGAGTATGCGAAAGCGGGCGGTAAAATGTCTCTTTCCGTCCTGATGCCCCGGTTGGCGCGTCCTCGTTTTCTCCCGACGTGCGCCGTTTCACGCGAATCCCCTACTCCAAGCGAACTTCACACAGGCATTCCGCCCCACCGATCGATTCACGGATCCTGTCCGCGACCTGATCGACCAATTCCAAAGATTTGACGTGCCATTCCCTGCGAGTCTCGGCAAGTTTCTTCCGTGTCAGTCCTTCGATGGACCAGCCCGCATGTTTCGAGGTCTTCCTTGAAGTGGACATGACGCCGGCCCTTGCACCCCATCGCCTATGCGGCAGACCGTCGCATTGCAGCAGTCCCTCACGGGCTATCCGGAGATAACGCCGAATCTCCTCAGCATGCCGAGCCACCGGTACCGCCTCAGCATCAGATTGAAGCTTGCCGAGATTCATTTCCGTCTCGGCAATCCGCTCCTTCACTCCCTCACGGATCCTCTCGCATTTATCGCAATGCATGCAACGGGCCGCGTATTCCAGCATGATGATGTGCTTGGCATTGCGCGACCGTCCCTCCGAGCGTTCCTCGCAAACGTCTTTGGTCACGTAGGAGACGGCCTTCTTCAAATATCCGATCACGCTATTCGTATCCTTGCCGCCCTTAATCTCACGGCAATCGTTCTCCGTACCCCAATGCAGGGAATCATCGACCGTCACAGAAACCGCCCGCTTGGCGATGCATTGAGCCGGACCACCGGATTCGGATGATCCACAAACCTCGTTTGAAGGGATTCTGAGGATTATGTGGGCATGAAGGGCACCACGCTGCTGCCACTCATACACCTTGGCATAGGAAAGCTTCGGATAATCCTTACGCAGCAATGACAGGGTTGCGTTCCAAAGCTTGCCTATCTGATAGTTGAACAACGCCTGACCCGCATAATCGTATCTGTCGCAGTCGAGCGGAACACCACGAAGATCGATGTCCTTCTCCGCATCATGCCAGACTCCGCAACGGCACCGTCTACGCTCTCCCCTCTTGGGAACAAGATGCGTCCTGCCGAACGATGGAGCGGTCAGCGTGAGGAAGAAATACCGGTATGCGCCACCGACCAAACCACTGCGCAGTATCTTCGCCGTGTCCTTCTTGTACAGCCAGGAACAACCGGCGCATTTCTTCTCCGACCGTGTCCCGCAACGCACGTTCACCGTCTCACCGGTCTCGTTGTTGCGCATGGCAAGCGGATTCAGACAGGAATGCTCCCCCGCCTCCTCCACATGCATGGAAGCGCCCAGAAAACTCCATTTTCGAGCGGTTCTGCCATTGGATTCGCCATGGTTTTCGTCATCAACCATTTCCCTTCATGAAGAAGGGGGAAATCCCGGGAAAATGTCAATGCTTTGTCAATGCCTTGCATAAAAACAATGCTTTGCATGAAAGAAAGAACCCTTTCATCGCCGGAAAACAAAGGCTTTTCAAGAGCCTATCTTCTTTACACGGTGGATGTCGGGGGTTCGAGTCCCTCATCGCCCACCTTTTGTTTCCGCAGAAAATAAGCCGTTCCGACTCTTCTGATATTCCCAACTATCTCGCGTGCACGTCAGCAAAGTCATGACTTTTGTCAATATAGACAATTTCATGGAAACATCTTCTTCGACTGCTTCCGCAAGCAAAAAAGGCTTGGAATCGTGTGATTCCAAGCCTTTATATGAGCGCCCGACCTTGGCCATGCGTGCCAAGGCAGGTAAAACGAATACGATCAGCGGCCTTTGCCGAATGCGCGCAGACGGATGCCGTTCCAGTCACCGCTGACGGTCAGCGGCGTGGCTGCATTCATGCCGGCGGTCTTCGCGGCGGACTGCACGGTGCTTGAACTTGCCGCGCCCGGGCGCCCCGGCTTCGGGTGAGCACCCACAATGGACCATCGTCTCCAAGGACCGCATACGCATCGACGATGGTGTCAGACAGTTCGTCTTCGTCATCGCCGTCGCGCCACCAGATAATCACGCCATCAACGGCGGAATCATAGTCCTCGTCGACCAGCTCTTCACCGGTCAGCTCCTCGATCTTGGCGCGGATCGAGTCATCCACATCATCGTCCCACAGCCATTCCTGTACCAGGTCGCCGGCGTGGAAACCGAATTCTTCAGCGTTATCAGATGCCGTTTGATTCACGTTCGTCAATATACCAACACTGCTCGAACATATACGTTACGAACCGTGGAATTGCTCACTTTGCGAGATTGTTTTTTCCTTATATCTCGGAATGCGTCACTCTCCCGCGGAGCATTGCGGCAGGGATGCACCCTTGCCGTCTCGGACGGCAACCAGCGCATCGTACGCCTCCTGCAAAGTGGACACCTTCACCACGTTCAAACCTTCCGGAATATGATCCACAACGCTGGAACAATTGGATTCCGGGGCAAGGAACCAAGTTGCTCCGTCGCGTTTCGCTCCGAGCATCTTCAAACGGATGCCTCCGATTTCACCGACTTCACCTTTGTCGTTCATCGTGCCCGTTCCCGCAATGATCTTACCCCCAGAAAGTTTTTCACCGGTCACCTTGTCGATCAGACCGAGCGTGTACATCATGCCCGCCGACGGCCCGCCGATGTCGTCCACATGCATGGACACCTTCATGCCGGACACGTCATAACCATGCTCTTCCAGGAACTTTTTCGCCGCTGCGGTGGCGGAATCCTGCGATGACGTCATCTCCTTGTCGCTGGACTGCTTGTATTCCTCTGCGGTCTGCCCAACAGGAACCACCGCTTCCTGAGGCATCACCGTGGATTTCGAATCGGCCCACGCCACCAATGCCTGCGCGTTCGACACCGGGTACCCTGGCACGCCTGAAGCATTGACCGTGACCAACAGCAGTTGGCCTGAATCCTTATACGTTTTCGCACCGGAAACGGCGATGACCTGCTTGCCGGAAACCTCCCCGAGCACATTCTGCGTCGGGCCGGGCACCTGCACCACATACGCGCTGGGCATAATCAACACCAATACGCACAGTACCGCCACCAACGGTCCTGCAAGATAACGCCATGAACGCGCGGACAGCCAACCTTCCGCGCCTATCAGCCATCGTTTGACACGTCCCGGAGCGCCGCTACGTGTGTTTTTGCCGTGAATTCGTCGTGTTTCCTTCATCTTGGGCATACCTCCCATAACATAGTATGGAACCAACCAAACTTGAAAAAACGCTTAGGAAAAGGCAGGGCCGGCATGGACGAGAACGCGATCCGCCAATGGTTTATCGATTGTTTCGGACCAATTCAAGGCGAGATGGCATGGAACCAGTTTTCCAACATGCCGGAAGAGTTGCGCGACCAGTTGATGAATCAGGATGTGAGCAAGCTTCCCAAGCCGGCCGAGGTCAGGTCGATGATGCAGGCGTTCACTGCGGGCGGGCTCAACACTTTCGGAGACATCCAGCACATCACCGAGGAAGGTCCAATCAACGTCAAACTGGCGAAATCATTGGCATTGCAGCAGGCCAATGGCGAAGGATCGGAAACCAGTGTGAGCGCGGAGTACGGCGAGATGGCCCGGCGAGCCATCAGCGAGGCGAATCTGTGGCTTGACACCGCTTGCGAATTCAACCCCGCGCAAGGCGAAACGCAGGTGCTTACCCGCGCAGGCTGGGTGGAAGGATGCATCGATTCCTGGGCGCAGTTTGCATCCCCGATTGCCGAGTCGATGAGCGACGCTCTGGCTTCGATTTTGTCACAGCGTTTCGGCGATTCCGAATTCCATACGGAAATTTCCGGCATTTTCGCCGGTCCGGTGCAGATTCCGATTCCCGATGATATGAAAGATCCGGCAAAACTCATGCGTTTCGTCGGCAATACGTCGTTCGCCATGCAGCTGGGACGTGCCGCCGGCGATTTGTCGCATGAGGTGCGCGGCAGTTTCGACCAAAGCATTTCGTTGCTGAAGAATCCGGCTGGAGGCCTGATCGTGCAGAATGTCGTCGAATATGCGAAATCCTTGGAAATCGACGTGAACGAAGTAATGAGCTATCTTGCACTGCAAGAGCTCGCCCATTCGCGCCTGTACGCTTCCGTGCCGTGGCTGATGCCACGCTTCGAGGCGCTGTTGGGCAAGTATGCCCGTGGCACCAGCATCGATTTGGACGCCATGGAGGAGCAGATCCGCGATGCGCAGTCCGTCGATCCGGATTCCATGGCCGACGCGGTGAACATCACCAAGGTGGCGTTCCCTGACACGCCTGAACAACAGCAGGCCATGAAATCGCTGGAGAATCTGCTCGCCTTGGTAGAGGGTTGGGTAGACACCGTAGTGTGGCGCGCCGGCATGGCTCATATTCCGCATATCGAACAGCTTCGTGAGATGCTCCGCCGCGAGCGCGCCATCGGAGGTCCTGCGGAACGCACCTTCGAAAGCCTGATCGGCTTGCAATTACGCCCGAAGCGCATGCGTGAAGCGGCCGCATTGTGGGATAACATCTGCGCTACGGAAGGCGCGCAGGCACGAGACGCGAAATGGTCACATCCCGATCTACTGCCGCAACTGCCGAATGATGACGATGACAACACCTCACAGTCGCAGAACAACGGATCGTCGGAAAACACGGAAAATACGACGTTCGCCGCTTCCAATGCCACCGATATGGCGTCGCAGCCCCTTGGCGACGCCGATGGCATGACCATCGATTGGGATGCCGAACTCAGCAAGCTGCTTGACGAGGAAGAGCACAAGGGCGGCGAATCCGATACCAATGGCAGCGACTCTGACGATTCCGCAGAATCCGGCAGCAACAACGATACCGACGCCGAGTAATCGCGCTATTCCGTTAGCAGTATCAGCGGAAGAAGCGCGACACCCGTCGTGCCCTTTCGCCCTCATTGCCTTCACGGGTACGCGCATATGAGACGTCAAGCGTGTCTTCGGCGCGCGTCACGGCCACATACATGAGCCGGCGTTCCTCCTCAAGCACGTCGTCATCCTGCGGCAACCCATACGGTATGAGTCCTTCCGAGCAGCCGATAAGGAACACGTGCTTGAATTCCAAACCTTTGGACGCGTGGATAGTGGAAATGGTCACGCCGCTCAGATCCGCGCCGACGCCCAATGCCTCCAACATGGCCAGTCTGGTCTGCGTGTCGTCGGAAAGTGCGGAATTCTGCCATCCGCTATCCCTGCGCACGCGATATCTCAAATGCTGTTCGGCCAATGCCTTGCACAGGATTTTCTGCTGCGCGTTGACTCTGGTGAGAATCGCGCAATCGGCCGGCGACTCCCCCGCATCCACCAGTTTGCGGATGCGCGCCGCTACGCCTTGCGCTTCCTCCCAATCGCTGCCATATATGGTTTCCATGACCCTCCGTCCTTTGCTCCTTTCAGAGCTGAGCTTCAGATAATCGGCCCGTTGCGGCGATGCCGCAAGCACACGATTGGCATAGTTGACGATCTGCGGCGTGGAACGGTAGTCGTTGTTCAGATTGATGTCAGCGGTGAGCGGACCGAATTCCGAATCGAAGTTGAGCAGACTGTAGCTACTTGCGCCTGCGAACGAGTAGATGGTCTGCGCCGGATCGCCCACCACGCAAATATTGCGGTTTGAGCCGAGCCATCGGGTGAGCAGACGGTGCTGCAATGGCGAAACGTCCTGGTACTCGTCGACGGTAAGCCATCTGATGTTGGAGCGGATAGCTGAGGCCACTTCCTCGTCGCTTTCCATCAGATGACAAACGATCAGCAGAATATCGTCGAAATCGATTTCGTTGCGGTTGGGTTTTTTCTGCCTCATACGCTTTGTATACGTCTACGAATTGGCTTGGTTCGAGGCCTGATGGCGGCTGTCGATGCGTTGCCGCGCAAACCCGCGCGTAATCTTCCGGTGCGATCAGTGAGATTTTGCACCAGTTGATTTCCGCTTGCAAGTTACGTATGGTGTCGTCATCCACTTGGAAGGCGGTGACGCGGCGCAGCGAGCGCTCCACCAGTTCACGTGGATTTCTGGAAATGAACGGCATCGGCCCCTCGCATACGTCCGGCCACACTTGGCGTAGCTGATGGAGGGCCGCGGAGTGGAAGGTGGCTGCTTTGACGTCGGCTGCGACATCGAGTTTCGATAGGCGGCTACGCATTTCCGCCGCCGCTTTGACGGAGAATGTGACTGCGATCGTGCTTCGTGGATTCCACGCTTTGGTGGCGCACGCATAGGCGATTCTGCGGGTAACGGTTCGCGTCTTGCCCGCGCCCGCGCCCGCGATGATGCGCACTGGGCCGTCCACGGCCGTTGCGGCCGCCCTTTGCGCCTCATCCAATCCGTCAAGAATCTCTTCCGCTGTTGCACTCATACGTTCCATTGTGGCAGATTGCCGTCGCCATGTGACGATTTGCCCGCGGTTCACCTGCAGTTTTACTGGCAAGTCGGCAACGCTTCGCCCCTATTGTGTATTAAGGTTGGAATTGTGACCGAACGAAGCAAATTTATGATGGCTGCCCTGACGAGTGCGGCGATGCCGAACGCCGCCATTGCGGGCGCGCGTGCCAGCGAACAGACCAACCCGACCGACGAGGGGTACGGCGTCGACCATGCCGTGGTTCAGGATGCAGCGGGCAAGCTGTATGACGTGTTCGCATCCAACACGCCTGAAGGCCGTAAGCGTCTTGCCGGTCGCGTGCGCGCTGCGCAGACGCTCTCGCAAGCCCGCGAATTAGGCGGATTGGGTTTTGCCGTCGATAGCATAGTAGCTTTTTCAAACGGCGATTTGAAGCATTCCGCCACTGGAGATACGTCCGTGCTGGTGGCCACCCACCATGTGGGTCAGGCGCGGCCGTTGGAGCTGCTGACTTTGGATGATTGTTCCAGCGTAGGCACCGCTTTGGGCGCGATTCATCGCCTTCGTCCCGACTTCCTGCAGGAAGCGGGCTATCCGACGTTTGTCACCGGCCAGATTCGCGCTCAGCTGACCGCTTGGATCAAGCGCCTGCGTCAGGCTGGTCATGTTCCGCAGGAGATCACCACTAGTTGGGCGAATATTCTTGAAACCGACGGCCTGTGGTCGTTCTCCACTTGCCCGGTGCATGGCGGGTTGCGTGACGGCGATGTGCATTTTTTCCGGTTCGTCCATCACCGCGGTCACGAATTGGCAGGATATGCAGGTCAACGATCCTGCCCGCGATTTGGCTTGGATTTTCGCCAAGCTTGACGAGAACCACCGCAATGCCTTGCTTTCCGCATACGGTCGCATGTTGGGCAATCGTTTGGATGATCTGATTATGCTGCGGGCCAATCTGTGGCTGCAGATGGAGCAGGTCGGCGATTTTATTTCCGCTTTGAACAAGGCAGACAACGCCAAGATTATGCAATTCAAGGCGCAGGTGGAACGCCTGGCCCACCAGTTGGGTGTCGCCACAGCGAAGAATCGCGTGCAAACCGAAACGAAGCAGGAGTCCAAGGATCGCCCCCAGCGCCCGCCGAGCACAATCACCGTAGGCACGTTGCTGAACGAATCGGAGCGTCGCCGTAACGCGGCCGCACAGCAGAATGATTCCGACACGACCGGCGAACGTCATGTTGACGCTGTGGATATGGATGATTCCACTGGAGATTTCGACGCGACCGGCGATTTCGACGCGACCGGCGATTTCGACGTGACCGGCTCCCAGCCGGTCCGCAAGACGAAGGAAATCGTCAACGACGCGACGGAAGCGTTCGTACCGGCCGGAGCCCAGCCATCACAAGCACCGTCCGGCAATACGAATGAACGTGAGGCGACCTCGGTCAGCACTTTCATTCCGGAACATTCCGCAAAAGAACGGCACGAATCCATGCCGTCAAGTTCCACCATGGTAATCAGCAGGCTGGAAACGGCCGACGACAACGACGATACGAACGAGGAATCGATTCCCGCATCGCACAGCGAGGCCGCGACAGTACTCATTCCACTGTTGGAGCGAGATGAGGCGACCATGCAGAAAGCGCAGGCGCAGATCAATCAGTGGGAGGCGGAAGACGCCACCGATGAGAAGCTACGCGTAGAATAGACGCACATAACCCGTACATACACGTGCGTATGCATTGCGCATTATCACGAAGGAGCATCCATGGATATTGAACTCGGCATTCAGAATGTGGCCCGCACCGTCACCTTCAGCACCGAACAGAGCGCCGATGAGGTCAACGCGGCCATCGCCGACGCCGTGGAGAACGGCAAGACCATCAATCTGACGGACGACAAGGGTCGTCGCATCGTGGTGCCGGCAGGCTCGCTCGGCTACGCCATCATCGGTTCCGAAACCAAGCACGCCGTCGGTTTCGGCAACCTCTGACCCGTTCGCATCACCAGATTTCAGCTTCGAACTGAAACACACGTTTTCGACGTAACAAGAAAAGCTAGACGTTCGCGCCTGGCTTTTCCATTTTGGGCGATCAACTCGTTTCTGGTTTCATATCTCAATTACGCGTCGATGATTGCGTTTCGGTTTTTTATTTTCGCCTTCGACGATTATTTGCTCAAGCGGACGCCTCGATTGATGATTTCCTGAACTGTTTCGTCGCTGGTAAGGTTCTTCCCCCAGCGCGTTCGGCTTGCCTTTGCCATGCCAATCGGATCCGCCAGTCACCAGCAGGTCGTGCCGGCGCGCAATGGTGAGCAGACGTTCACGCTGTTCTGATGGATTGCCGCGATGCCACACTTCCAAACCGTCCAAGCCTTCGGTGATGAGAGATTCGATTTGCCGGTCGGTCAGTAATGTCCGATTGCGCCAGGGGGTCTCCGGCGTGGGCGATAACCACCACCCCGCCCGCACCCTTGACCGCGGCCACCACGTCGTGCGTGGTCGGTGATGGCGTGGGAATGTAATATTTCGACGTTGCGCTCACCGCATCGGCGAAAGCGTCGGATCGTGTTTCATATACGCCGGCAGCCACCAATGCGTCGGCGATATGCGGCCGGCCTATCGTGGTGCGTTTGCCTTCACGCACCTGCGCGAGCACATCATCCCACGTAATCGGAAAATCCTGCGCCATCAGTTCGACCATGCGCTTGGTTCTACGCAGTCGCGCCTCGCGGGTGGACGCGAACATCTCGCTGATATCGGCGTTCAGCGGATCATATTGGAATGCGAGCATGTGCACGGATACGCTCTCATCGACGGCAGTGATTTCCGTACCGCGTAACAACGGCAATCTGACCTCCCGCGAAGCAGCCAACGCATCCTGCCAACCGGAGGTCGTGTCATGATCGGCAATCGCAACACCATGCAATTGCAATGCTCTCGCTTCCTGCAACAACGCACGCGGCGTTTCCGTACCGTCGGAAAAAACGGTATGGCAGTGAATGTCCCAACCTTCAGCGGGCGGTGCCGCAGTGCCTACGCGAATCATGTATCCATCGTAAGCTGTTTTTGGCGCGACTCGGCACAATACCGCGTAAACTAGGCGATGACAACGTTTGTATTTTGATTCAAGGATGCACGATGAGCGATTTTTCCGGCGAACAGGTTGCCGAAGCCACTCTCGACGATGATTATACGAAGCCGCGCGGTTGGCGGCATACCGCGACATGGACGTATCTAGTCATGCTGATCGCCTCGGCGGTAGCGCTGGTCGTATCGTTCGTGCTTTCCGCCGAGACACTGAAATTGGCGCGCAATCCCGGTCAGAAGCTCAGCTGTGATGTGAATGCCGTGATGTCGTGTTCCACGGTTGCGGAATCGTGGCAGGCTGAGGTTGTGAAGTTCGCCGGTTTGAGTTTCCCGAATGCGTTCTTCGGCATCGCCGCGGAATCAGTGTTCGTAACGATCGCGGTGATCGGTTTGACGAAGGTCGCCGTGCCCCGCTGGTTTGCGTTGTGCACATGGCTGGGTGGATTGGCCGCGCTGGCTTATTCGTATTGGCTGACCTCGCAGTCGTTGTTTGTGATCAACGCGCTATGCCCGTGGTGTCTGTGTCTGATGTTCTCCACCACCGTGCAGTTCATGGCGTTGTCTCATGCCACGGCGGTGGTTCAGGAGATTCCGGCCAAGCGCGAGGGCGTACGCACCTACTACCGTCTTAATTACGATCTGATGGTCGATGCCTTATGGATCGTGACATTGATTGTGATCATTCTCGTCGAAGACGGCCCCCTGCTGTTCAGTTGACGTCAAGTAACGTCCAATCAGCAGTAGGGATTCACTCGCCTACAAGAGAAGCCGACTGGAAACAGCCGGCTTCTTTCTTTTGCGTATCCGCAAATTTCAGTGTTATGCGCAAAACCTTACAGCAGTTCGATTTTGCCGACGATGGTGGCCGATCCGGTGAGTTTCACGTCGTTATCGGTCACGTCGACGCGCAGGGTGCCGCCACGCACGGTGATCGTCCAATGATCGATGCCGGTTTTGGCACGCAACGTGATGGCGGTGGCGCACAGGCCGGTTCCGCACGACAGGGTTTCGCCGCAACCGCGTTCGTTGACGCGCATGGTGGCGTTGCCCTCGTTGTCGCCTTCGCTTTGCTCGTCGATGCGCACGAACTCAACATTCTGGTCGCTTTCGATTCGGGGCGCGACCACCGGCTTGGTCACCAAATCAAGCTGTTCCACCGTCGGCAGGCTGGAGAACGCGTCTTCGATGACGGCCACCACATGCGGATTGCCCATGTCCACGAACGTGCCGCGTGCGGAACCGGCCGTGCCGGGAATCGTCACTTCGTATCCATCAAGATCGCCACGCTTCCATGAACCCATCTCAACCTGGAACACGTCCTTGCCAAGAGTCGGCACATCGCCAAGTGAAATCAGAACCTTCACACCGGCACGGGTGCCGAGACGGAACGGTTCACCGCCCGGCTGACCGGCAATACCCTGCCGTTGCGCGAACAGAGTGATCGCACGCGTGCCGTTGCCGCACATCTCAGCCAACGAACCATCCGCGTTGCGGTAGTCCATGAACCAATCCGCATTGTCGGCAGCACAAACGGCAATCTGCTTGTCGTTCAAATCGGACACCGCCTGCGGATGAGTAAGGCGGATCAAGCCATCGCCACCGATACCGAAATGACGGTCGCACAGGAATCGCACTTCATCGGCGGTAGGCTCGTACGTGCCTTCGGCGTCCAGATACACCACGAAATCGTTGCCGGTGGCGTGTGCTTTGTAAACAATGCTTGGAATGCTCATACCGATTCACTCTACACGCGGTAGGCTATTGAAGAAGTTGGACGCAACACGTGTGCATTATGTTGCAGTATGTTTGCGTGCGGAACAAGGGAGGACGTATGACTTCAACGGCACCAATCGGCGTTTTCGATTCCGGTTTGGGCGGGATTTCCGTGGCGCGCGAAATCCGCCGCGATATGCCGAACGAACGCGTGCTGTATTTTGGCGATTCCGCGAACGCTCCGTACGGAACCAAATCACCTGAACAGGTACGCAAGCTGTCCGACGCCATTGTGAAACGTTTCGTGGAGCAGGGAGTGAAAGCGGTTGTCATCGCTTGCAATACCGCCACTTCCGCCGCAGCCAACGAGTTGCGCGACAAATACGACATTCCGATCATTGGCATGGAACCAGCGCTGAAGGTGGCGTGCGATCGAGGCCATGGCAATCGTCAGCGTGTCATCGTCGCAGCTACTCCCCTGACGTTGCGGGAACGCAAGTTCGCCGTGCTGATGGATCGTTTCAAAACAGACCATACGATCTTTCCGGAACCCTGCCCCGGTTTGGTGGAGATCGTTGAGCACGGCCAACTCGACGATCACGATGTTGTGATGCACACGCTGCACCAGTATTTCGACCAGTATGATTTGTCGACGATCGATTCGGTAGTGCTTGGCTGCACGCATTTCGTGTTTTACCGCGACTATTTCCGCGAACTGCTGCCCGACACAGCGGCAATCATCGACGGCAACGAAGGTACCGTGCGCCATCTTGGCGTAGTGCTCGAATCGTTGGGCAAACTCTCTCCGGAAGACGCGGACGGTGGTATCGAGCTGGCCAATTCCGACACTTCCACACAAATCGCGCAATTAGCGCAATCGCTGCTTGATCGCTGAGCACGAATGTTCCGATAGACCGCGTAAAGTCGATTGAAACCCGCAAAAAGCTGCTCAACCGTTATCAGACGTACAACGACGAAGTGGCGCTGGCCAAGGAATACGAGCAGGACGGCCGCGTGCTCATCCTCGCGCCGGAAAGCCTGTACGGCCTGAACACGTTGAGCAAGTCGTTCGAAGGTTTGGAACGCATGTACCGCGCGGGCTATGCGGCGGCCGAGGCCATCCCCGCATTCCTAGAAAGCTGAAGATAACGTCCATATCCAACGCCTGCCAGCGGTTCGTTTTCAAATTGAGACATGACACGAAAATTTTATAAAAAACTCCCATATTATGTCCTATTGTTTTTTCCGTCGACATAATCGGCGGAAAAGTCGACATTAAAGGAGAATGAAATGAAGAACAACACATTCCGGCGTCTGCTGGCCATGGCCGCGGCGGGTGCCATGCTGACGTCGATCGCCGCATGCGGATCGTCTTCCAACGATGACACAGCCTCCAACGGCTCCGATAGCACCTCGCTGATTTCAGTGAACAACAGCGAACCGCAGAACGGTCTAATTCCAAGCGACACCAACGAAATGGGCGGCGGCAGAGTTATTCGATACCTGTTCGAAGGTCTGGTGAGCTTCGACGCAAAGGGCAAGCAACATCTCGAAGTCGCCGAGAGTATCACCCCGAACGAGGATGCCACCAAGTACACAATCAAGTTGAAGAAAGGCTGGAAGTTCACCAACGGCGAGGCGGTAACCGCCCATTCCTTCGCCGACACCTGGAGTTTCGCCGCCAACGTGAAGAACGCGCAGAAGACCGCAAGCCGATTCTCCACCATCAAGGGCTATGACGAACTGCAGGATCCGAACGTCGATCCGAAGGCCACACTTTCCGGTCTTTCCACCCCGGACGACTACACGCTGGTCGTCGAGCTGAACAAGCCTGATTCCGTATTCCCGACCAAGCTCGCGCACCAATCCATGTTCCCGCTGCCAAGCGTGGCATTTAAGGACATCAAGAAGTTCGGCCAGGCTCCGATTGGCAATGGTCCGTACAAGTTCAAGTCCTGGTCCCACGACAAGAACATCATCATCGTACCAAACAAGGATTATAAGGGCAGTCGCAAGGTATCCAACAAAGGCATCGAATACCGCGTCTATACGAATGAGGATTCCGCTTACTCCGACGTGCTGTCCGGCAACCTCGACGTGATGGATCAGATTCCACAGTCCGCGGTGAAGACCTTCCGCCAGGATTCCAGCGTGATCGCCTACAGCCAGGCAGGATCCTCATTCCAGTCCTTCGTCATTCCGGAACGTCTTGAGCATTTCGGCAACGACGAAGAAGGCCAATTGCGTCGTCAGGCCATTTCCATGGCCATCAACCGCGATCAGGTCGTCAAGAAGGTTTACAACAACACGAAGACCCCGGCCACCGATTTCACTTCACCGCTCGTCCCCGAATACGTGAAGAAACTGGAACAGAACGGCAGCAACCTGAAATACAACGCTTCCAAGGCCAAGGAACTCTGGAAGAAAGCCAATGCCATCAAGCCATGGTCCGGCAACTTCCGAATCGCCTATAACGCCGATGGCGGCCATAAGGAATGGGTCGATGCCGTGTGCAACCAGATCAAGAACACACTCGACATCGACGCCGCTGGCGAGCCGTACGCCACGTTCAGCGACGTGCGTAACCAGGTGACCAACCGCACCATCAAAACCGCGTTCCGTGCCGGCTGGATGCTGGATTACCCATCCGCTGAAGATTATCTCAATCCGCTATATGCCTCCAGCTCCGCTGACGGTCATGGTTCGAACGATGGTGATTACAAGAGCGCGGAATTCGACAAGCTCCTGAACGCCGCACTTGCCCAGACCGACGTAAAGAAGCGAACCGAGGACTTCACCAAGGCGCAGGAAGTGCTGGCCAAGGATCTTCCGGTGATTCCGCTGTGGAACGACAACGTCGCCGCCGCGTCCGCAACGAACGTGAAGAACGTATCGTTCGATTACACCAATCTGCCTACCTACAACACCATCACTAAGTGATGTTTCTGGCCGGTGGACGAACGATTCGCCGGCCATATAGGGAGCTCAAGTACAGTGGGGTTCGAATCCTTCATGGATTCGAACCCCACTGTACTTTTGTGGCTTGTTTGCCGGTTTGCCACTACAGCATCAACTCTGCACGTAGCTACCCTTCGGAGACTTCCAACCGCAGTTCATCATCTCGCTATTGAACACCATTGCGCCTTCACCATGAGCCGGAACGACGATCATACCGCCATCGCCATGATGACGGGCGACACCATCCAGCGCCGCCTTCGCAGCCTCGATCGGCTCTTCCTTGGCGTACAGAACACGATCGGAAACCTGATGCGCAGCGACTTCCTTGACGAACGCCTCACCGATGCCGGTGCAGGAGATCGCGACGGAATCGTTGTTGGCATAGGTACCACAGCCCGGCAGAGGCGAATCGCCGACGCGTCCCGGCATCTGGTTGGTGATGCCACCGGTGGAGGTGCCGGCAGCGATGTTGCCGGACGAGTCACGGGCGACAGCGCCGATGGTGCCATGCTTCTCCCATTCATCGCCGTTGGATTGCGCCTCGCGCAAGGATTCCTGACGTGCCGGAGTGATGAAATATTCACTGTCGCACAGTTCGATTCCCCACTCCTTGAGCAAATCATTACCAGGCTTGGCAAACATGACATGCTTGGTCTTTTCCTTGATGGCACGCGCTACGTTGATCGGATTCTTAGACGTGGTCAGACCGCACGCGGAACCGACCTCGCCATCGACACCGGTCATCAGGCAGGAATCCATGGACACGATGCCTTCGCTCGTCAATGCAGCGCCACGACCAGCGTTGAACTCCGGAGCATCCTCCATAACACGGATAGCCGCGCACACGGCATCCTCCGCCGGCGCCCCCTGCTCCAGCAGCGCATAGCCAGCTTCAAGAGCCCTGTTCAAATCCTGCTCCACCTGGGCACGACGTTCCGGCGTATCCTTTTTGCCACGATTGCCGGCACCCGCGTGAATCACCAGCAGAATCCCATCCGGATCAGCTTGGGCGATGTGGACCGTCGACTGAGGCAGTGCAGCTTCGTTCATTGATATCTTCTCCACTCCATTTTTTGTTGATTATTCGCAGATATCTTACGTCGTCCTTCGATAAGAAATGACCGAACACGCAAAAATACGTCAATTAGACCGCGTAAAGTCGATTGAAACCCGCAAAAGGGACGAACGGCGAAAGGACGGGACGCATATGGCTCACAGGACGGCAATGATCGACGTCGGCGGCGGTTTCCGTGCGATCTACGGTGCGGGCGTGATGGACCGCATGCTTGAGGACGGCATCAGCGTCGACCACTGCTATGGTGTTTCCGCCGGCAGCGCCAACATGGTTTCGTTCATCGCGAAGCAGCATGGGCGCAACCACACGTTCTACACGCAGTACGCGTTCCGCAAGGAATACGCGAGCTTCGACAGCTATGTCAAGAACCATAATTTCGCCAACCTCGATTACGTGTATAGCACGCTCAGCAATCATGATGGCGAAAATCCGGTTGACTACGCGGCTTTCGAAGCCAACCCGACCGGTTTCACCGTGGTTGCGTGCAACGCCGAAGACGGCTCCACGAAGTATTTCGGCAAATCCGACGTGGGCTACGACAATTTCGACATCCTGAAGGCGTCATCAGCGGTGCCGGTAGCTTGCGAACCGTATGCGATCGATGGCATTCCCTATTACGATGGCGGCATCGCCGATCCGATTCCGGTACAGAAGGCCATCGATGACGGCCACGACCGCATCGTGGTGATACTCACCCGTCCGAAAGACACCGTACGCGAACAGAAGAGGGACATCGGCCCCGCCAGGATTTTGAGGCGCACGCATCCACAAGCCGCGGAAAAACTGCTCAACCGCTACCAGACGTACAACGACGAAGTGGCGCTGGCCAAGGAATACGAGCAGGACGGCCGCGTGCTCATCCTCGCACCGGAAAGCCTGTACGGCCTGAACACGTTGAGCAAGTCGTTCGAAGGTTTGGAACGCATGTACCGCGCGGGCTATGCGGCAGCCGAGGCCATCCCCGCATTCCTAAAAAGTTGAGCACTACCCTCATATGAACACTCCAGCCGATAGCAACACGCGCGAAAACGCCAACACGAACACCGACATCAGCATCACCGCGAATGCCACGGGATTCAGCACGAAAACACTGAACCCGCAGATTCTCGTGACCTTGTGGAATGTGGAACGTTTGGGTTCGTTCTCCGCGGTCGCGCGCGAAACCGGCTGGTCGCAACCGGCCATCAGCCAACAGATCCGCAAGGTCGAACGCGAACTTGACGCAAAACTCGTGCAGCGCACGTCGCATGGCGTGGAATTGACTCCGATCGGCCGTATTCTGGCACGCCACGGGCAGCTCATCGACAATCGCGTCACCCAAGCCGTCAAAGATGTGGAAGAGTACCAGCGCAACGGATCGACGCATATTCGTTTGGTCGCTCCTCCATCGGTATGTTCGTCGTTCGTGGCACGCGTGCTCGTGCATATCAGCAAAACGTCCGACATTCGCGTGAGCCTCATGCAGATGGAGCCGCCTGAGGCCATGGAGGCGTTGGAACAGGGGCTTGCCGATTGCGCGATCATCTTCCAATACAATTCACTCCCCGCTTTGGCCGGACCGGACGATTTGGAAGTCGCTCCTTTCGGCGTCGATCCGCTGATGCTGCTGATCGGCGCGAACAATGCGATCGCGCGCCAGTACGAAAGCTCGCACCTGCCGGTCCAATTGGTTTCGGCACGCGGCGAACAGTGGATCGCCGGCTGCGAAACCTGCCAGGCGAATCTGGTGTCGTTGGCGCGTGCCGCCGGCTTCACACCGGAAATCACACATTCGACCGACGATTTTTTGGGGCCACGCAGAATCTGGTGGAAGTCGGCATGGGCGTCTCGATCATATCTCGCTTAGCCACAACCGCTGGAATCCAACCCGATTTGGCCGCACTGCCAATCGCCGACAACAACGCATTCCGCACAGTCTGTTTCGTCACAAGAAAAGTGGACGACCGACCGGCAGTGGCCCGCGTCAAAGACGAAATCGAAAGGGCGTCACACCAGTATTTGGAAAACATCTGATTCATCGTTTGATATCCGTGCTTATTCGCAATCGCGGAATACTGCAGCAAACAATTGTTTCCAGTATTTTGCTATATCGTCATAATCAGATTAATAATTGAATAGCAAAAGCATCTGATATAAGAAAACTTCATAACAGTCTTTGCTTTCAGTACAAGAACACACTGTTCGTGCAAGCATCGGTACGTCATGCTGGAACCATGGAAGAAATCATGGAAATGAAGCATCGTACCGGTTCCGGCTTTGACGCCGACGCCATCGACCACACCACCGCAGCCGATCTTGCCGCAGTCGGCTCCGACAAGTGGACACGCTACCCCGGCTGCATTGGCGCGTTCATTGCCGAAATGGACTACGGCCTGGCTCCCTGCATCCAAGAAGCCATCGACAACGCCTGCGACCATTGCAAACTCGGCTACATTCCCGAACCCTGGAAACAGCGCGTGGCAGCAGCATGCGCAGGATGGCAACGCTCGCATTACGGATGGGATGTCGATCCGAGCATTATTCGCGTGGTTCCCGACGTACTCGAAGCTTATGAGATTTTCTTGCGTGAACTGGTCGGTGCGGGCAACAGCGTGATCGTGCCGACGCCTGCCTACATGCCGTTTTTGAGCGTTCCGAAACTGTACGACGTTGACGTGATCGAAATCGAAATGCTGCAAAGCGGCGACGCCGAAACCGGAGAGGCGCAATGGGTGTACGACTTCGACGCCATCGAACGCGCGTTTGCGGCCGGATGCCATGCGTTCGTGCTCTGCAACCCGCACAACCCGATCGGCAAAGTGCTCACCTTGGAGGAGGAGCTGCGTCTGAGCGATCTTGCGGCACAGTATGACGTGCGTATTTTCAATGATGAGATTCATGCGCCGTTCGTGTTTGAGGGCAAGCACATTCCGTTCCCCACCATCAGCGAGCAGGCCGCATTACAGTCGATGACCGCTACCAGCGCGTCGAAATCGTTCAATATTCCGGGCACGAAGTGCGCGCAGGTGCTGCTTACCAATCCTGCGGATCGTGACATGTGGGCGGTCAAGGCGGAGTGGAGCGAACATCAGACCGCCACCATCGGCGCAATCGCCACCACCACCGCATATAACGAAGGCGACCTGTGGTTCCAGGATGCGTTTGCCTATGTGCGCAGGAATTTGGCGTTGTTCGACGAGCAGATGCGTGAAAGGTTTGCCGGCGTCGGCTATATCAAACCGCAGGGCACATATATCGCATGGCTTGATTTCTCGCCGCTTGGCATCGACGATCCGGCCGCATACTTCCTTGAGAAGGCGCAAGTGGCGTTGACCGACGGGCGTTCATGCGGCGAGACCGGTGCCGGATGCGTGCGCGTGAACATAGCAATGCCGTATCCGCTGCTGGTCGAATGCCTGGACCGCATGTATGGCGCGTTGCATGCGGATGGATTGCTGTAAACTTCGCCACATATTCAGTGTTTTCCTCAACCAACGGCAGCATAACGGTGAACGTCGTGCCTTCCCACTTCGCTGTCCACCGTTATGGTGCCGTTGGAAAACTGCATACTATCGACATGCGACGGAAGGATGACATGCGTTTGAACGTGAGTACCAGCATTGATGTGACAGCCCGCGAAAAGGCCGGCGATAATCTGCTGTTCTTGGGATTTCATGGATTCAGCAATGATGAAAATGAGATGATCCGCATTATTGATGCGATTTATGATGTTCCGAAGCAAGACGCATCTTCAACGGACAACTCCATTGCTCCTGCCCAGCATCCGAATTATCTGTCGTTCCGAGGCACGTACGAACGTCCTTACATCGGAAGCTACTACTGGTATCCAGATGGATGTTCCGTAGAAGAGCGTCGACGTGAGTGCAGTGCCGTAGGCGACGCCGTCGTACGATTGCTGGATTCGCCCGCATATGTGCGGTTCCGTAAAGTATTAATTTGGGATTTTTCGCAAGGCGGATACCTATCGTATCGCATGGTTGCGGAACATCCCGATGTGTTCGATATGGCGATTTTGATGAGTCCGTCATTCAAAGGTGAAACCGCTGAGCCCTTGCCCGCGACCGGACGCACGCGATTCGCACTCTGTTACGGCAGCGAAGACCGCACAATTCCTTTAGCCGACCAACAGTGCGCGCACAACAAACTTGCGCAAACCGGCAATCTCACGTATTTCGAATATCCGGGAATTGGGCCACGGCATCTGCGATCAGGAAATTCGTGACCTACGCGCCTGGCTGGGATTGTGATATGCGCTGCGTAAGGAGTTCTGCGCATCTGAGACTCCGCGCGCGTGCCCCATAAACTCGTTTTCACCCCCCTCGGATTGTCATTGAAACCAACTCGGAACTCTTGATACACCCTAATCGTCGAAATTTATGGACATACACCCAGTTCATCTGAACTGAACCGCGATATCTGGCTTATATATGGCAGATTTGGCATCTTGACCTGAAGTTTCTCGCTTATATATGGCACATGCCCTTCGAGAAAAGCCACTTAGGGGGCATGTTTTTGACACTTTTCGCACGAACACCTGCCATATATAAGCGAGAAGCCTCCGTACGAACCTCAAAATCTGCCATATATAGGCGAGATAGGCGGCATAATTAAGCATTTTCCCTCACTGATGAGCCGCAGAACAAACCAGACGACCGAAGTTTTACGATGTTATGTACGTCAAGCTCACCACGAACATCTCTCCACATATGTCGCAACAATATGGTCAGCGATCGCCCTTTTCCAATGCTCGGGCGGCCACTGCATGATGGTCGTAAAGTCAAGCTTATGCGGGTTGGATTGTCAGCCTGCCGCCGAGAGCGTGCACGATCCCTTCATAATGGTATGGAAGCTCGGGTTGACATTCCTGTCGAGGCTCTTGTAAAGGCTTTCACGTCCCACACCCGCCTCCTTCGTGATCTGCCCCATACCCTTCGCTTTGGTCATATCGCCGATTACGGCCTGCCGCAACGCCGAATCGTCAAGCTCGGCCACCGATAAAGCAGCAACATGAGCGAGTCGCTCTTCTGCGCGGAGCAAACACGGTAGCCGGGACCGAAATTGAACCTCAGCGCGCTGGCCCCGTCACCAACCGTATGCAGGTCACCCACCGGCCGCCCCATCTAGAAGCGCAATCGGAGTCTCGCGCTGATTCGGGCTTTCGCGTTCCGGTCCTTTATCCGGCTGAACCATTGGCGATATTCGCCAGTCATATGTATTTCCATATGACATGTTGCATCCCATGGGACACAATATGTCTAGCTTGACGACCACTCACGAGATGAACGACCAAAGTAAAACAGAAATTCGACAGGTTAGCCAATTTCTCGTGCATCCGCACCCACCCGACCGTTTTCACATACACTATTTCTTTTACATAGCTTTCAGAAGCGACCCCATGCGAAACACCCAGTCGCAGTTCCTGCTCGTATTACCGTTGAAGTCGCCCCGAGCGGACAAAAACCCTGGTTTTCCGTTGCTAGCAGTCCCGCACATGTGGAATCCCGCATGTGCGGGGAACACTGGACATAAACAGGGAGAGCAACATCCACGCGGCGGCCAGAACGATGCAGACACCGATTTCAATCCACGCTCTCCATGAGGAGAGCGACCCTTGTACGGCGCGAACGCACTGCTCCCAGCTATTCAATCCACGCTCTCCATGAGGAGACGACGGGATGCGGTCGAGGATCGGCTGACCTGCGTATTTCAATCCACGCTCTCCATGAGGAGAGCGACAG
>ENA-OQHD01000179-OQHD01000179.1-human-gut-metagenome-genome-assembly--contig:-NODE-179-length-26855-cov-16.373354_pt1 | contig 26855 bp, 20 predicted proteins | sample MGYA00242560_ERZ504711 | MGnify/ENA primary metagenome ERZ504711 (study PRJEB26092, sample SAMD00036198) | human gut metagenome | host: Homo sapiens | study: EMG produced TPA metagenomics assembly of...
CGCCTTTCCTTCCATTCGTCACCTTCATTACTCCAACGACGAATTCTAGGCGGTGTCCCCTCCCTTTCAAGAAAGGGCGGAGGCGGGGCATTCCCCGCCTCTTACACCACATCTCTGCGCGCTACCGTTCCGGACTGCGGACGTGCCATATGCGGCACGATTCAGCGGTCTGGAGCCCGTTTTGCCTTAGATTTGCTAAGGCAGGGAGACCTGCTGGTCAAAAAAGCATTAAATATGAGTACTGTTACCGATTTGGTCGCAGCAATTTTGGACTAATAAGACCAGATGGCAAGTCGAAATGGCGATGAATGCACGATTTTGATCCAATTGTTAGTCCTTATAATGGACATATATTGCGTAACTTAAGCAAATACTATCTTTTGATATGTTGTAAGCAAGGTAGCAGTACTCATTTTTGCCAATTTTTTGGCCACGGCCTTTGTGACGGACGTGCTGGCGGGTTCGAATCCCACGCGCTGGGCCCAAAAAAGAAAGGCCCCCATAGCTGGAAGCCTATCAAATCAGTGGTGGGCGATGAGGGATGTCGCGTGCGGCTGACGCCGCCCGCTTTCGCTTCGGGCCTGCGGCCCTCGCGTGCTGCGCTGGAAAACGCTTCGCGTTTCCTCAGCTTCGCACCCTGTCGGGTTCGAATCCCATGCGCTGGGCCCAAACAAAAACGGTCCCCTTGCGAGGACCGTTTCCAATTCAGTGGTGGGCGATGAGGGATTCGAACCCCCAACCTTGTGCGTGTAAAGCACCTGCGCTAACCGTTGCGCCAATCGCCCGTGCGGAGAGAGTATAGCAAAACAATCGCCCCATTCACCTCATATCCATTAAAGGTAACCGGCGCGTGTCGGCGCGGAGCTGATTCAGTTGAGATTGCCTGAACATTCCGTCCCTCTTTGCACCCTCGGGTATACTCAAAAGCTACTGATTCGATTTGATACCCAGCAACAGCAGAGGGGATAGTATATGTGCGGTTTTGTCGGTTTTGTCGGTGGGACGGATAACCAATCCGAGGTGCTCACCAAGATGATGGACCGCATCGTCCATCGTGGTCCCGACATGGGCGGCCAGTTTATCGACGGCCGCGTTGCCCTGGGCTTCCGCCGCCTGTCGATCCTCGACCTGACCGAGGCCGGCGCTCAGCCCATGGCCAATGAGGACGGCAGCGTCGTTATCGTCTTCAACGGCGAGATCTACAACTTCCAGGAGCTTCGCTCCGAGCTCGAGGCCAAGGGCTATAAGTTCCACTGTGGAGCCGACACCGAGAGCCTCCTGCACGGCTACGAGGAGTGGGGCGAGGCCGTACTCGATCGCCTGCGCGGCATGTACGCCTTCGTCATCTGGGACAAGAAGAAGAACAAGCTTTTTGGCGCCCGCGACATCTTTGGCATCAAGCCGCTCTACTACTATCCCATGGCCGATGCGGGCGACGGCGCGCCGGGCGTGCTCTTTGGCTCCGAAATCAAGAGCTTCCTGGACTACCCGCACTTCCACAAGGCGGTCAACAAAAAGGCCCTGCGTCCGTACATGACGCTGCAGTATTCGGCAACTGAGGAGACCTTCTTCGAGGGTGTCTACAAGCTGCCGCCGGCGCATTACTTTACCGTAGACATCCCGACCGGCAAGATGAACGTCGAGCGCTATTGGGATTGCGATTACTCCGCCGTCGAGAAGCCGTTTGAGGAGTACGTTGACGAGCTGGATGAGGTTGTGCACGAGAGCGTCGAGGCCCATCGCATCGCTGATGTTAAGGTCGCCTCCTTCCTCTCCGGCGGCGTCGACTCCAGCTATATTGCCGCTTGTCTCATGCCCGACAAGACCTTCTCGGTGGGCTTCGATTACAAGAATTTCAACGAGACTAACTACGCCAAGGAGCTATCCGACAAGCTCGGCGTCGAGAATGTTCGCAAGATGATTACCGCCGACGAGTTCTTTGGCGCACTCGAGGACATTCAGTATCACATGGACGAGCCGCAGTCCAACCTGTCGTCTGTGCCGCTGTGGTTCTTGGCCGAGATGGCGCGCAAGGACGTCACCGTCGTGCTTTCGGGCGAAGGCGCCGACGAGCTCTTTGGCGGCTACGCCTACTACGAGGACACGGTTCCGGTGCGCAAGTACAAAAAGATGGTACCGTTGCCCATTCGCCGCGCGCTCGGTAACCTGGCGCTGCATATGCCGTACTTCAAGGGCCATAACTTCTTGGTCAAGGGTGCCGAGATCCCCGAGAAGTCGTTCCTGGGCCAGGCCTTGGTATGGCCTGAGCGCGAGGTCGACGGCGTACTCAAGCCCAAGTACAACACCGGCGACGGCGCCTTTGAGCTCGCTGCACCCATCTATGCACGCGTGAAGGGCCAGCCCGAACTGGTCAAGAAGCAGTACCTGGACATGAACATGTGGCTTCCGGGCGACATTCTGCTCAAGGCCGACAAGATGTGCATGGCGCACTCGCTGGAGCTGCGCGTGCCTTTCCTGGATCGCAAGGTCATGGAGTTCGCCGAGCACATTCCCGACCGCTACCGCATCAACGAGAACGGCAACAAGCAGGTGCTTCGCCACGCCGCCAACAAGTCGCTGCCCGATGAGTGGGCCACCCGTCCCAAGGTGGGCTTCCCGGTGCCGATTGTCTACTGGCTGCGCGAGCAAAAGTGGTACGACTATGTCAAGGAGTACTTCACCGCGCCGTGGGCAAGCGAGTTCTTCGACACCGACGAGCTCATGCATCTGCTCGACCTGCACTTTGCGGGCAAGGGCGATTTCCAGCGCAAGATCTATACGCCGCTCGTGTTCTTGGTGTGGTACAAGCGCTTCTTTATCGACGAGGGCCAGCCTTCTGTTCAGGCTGCCTAGTCACGGCTTACGAATGCCTGCGCGTAACGGCTCCTCCGGGAGCCGTTTTTGCGCGAGCACGTTTCAGTTACTATGAAAACCGTCCCTGCCAAATGGCTGAGAAAGGTGAAAGATGCACCATTCGGATTCCGCGACCGTGACCACGGTCGATACGCTTGCCAAGCTTCTCGATGTGTGCGGTGAGCTGCGCGCATCAGAGCAGGTTGACGAGCGTGCCGTGACCGGCTGCTCGTTTGATTCGCGCGCGGTCTCGGCAGGTGACGTGTTCTTTTGCAAAGGTGCTGCCTTTAAGCCCGCGTTTTTGAGCATGGCGCTCGATGCGGGCGCCGTCGCATTTGTGTGCGAGGAGTCGCTGGTCGAGTCTCTGGAGCCGCTGGCGCAGGAGAGCGGTGCTGCGATGCTGGTTGTTGATAGCGTTCGCACGGCCATGGCCCTGTTGCCGCCGGAGGTCTACGACCGTCCCGACCACGACGTCAAGATCGTGGGCATCACCGGTACCAAGGGAAAGACCACGGCCGCTTTTATGCTCCAGTCGATTATTAAAGCGGCGGGCGAGTCCTGCGGCATGATCGGCTCGGTGAGTACCGACGATGGCATCGAGTGCTACGAGAGCACCAATACTACGCCCGAGGCCCCCGAGGTCTGGCGCCATATCGCCAACTGCCGCACGTCAGGTCGCCAGTCCATGGTCATGGAGGTCTCGAGCCAGGCGCTCAAGTACCAACGCGTCGAGAATCTGCCGTTTGACGTGGCGTGCTTCCTCAACATCGGCCGTGACCACATCTCGCCGATCGAACACCCCACGTTTGAGGATTATTTTGAGAGCAAACTCAGGATCTTTGACCAGGCAAAGACCGCCGTGGTGAATCTGGGCACCGAAGAGGTTGACCGTGTGTTGGAGGCAGCGTCGACGGCCGAGCGCTTGGTGACCGTTGGCGTCGAGCATCCCGAGGCAAGCCTGTGGGCGAGCGATGTGCGCATGGTCGGCTTTAACATCGAGTTTAACCTGCATGGCCTGTGTGCCGACGAGTCCGAGGCGGGGGAGAAGGTCCTGCTGGGCGTCGCGGGCGACTTTAACGTGGAAAACGCGCTGGTCGCTATCGCCGCTGCGCGCGAGATCGGCATCGGTATCGAGGCTATCAAGAAGGGCCTCTCCAAACTGCGTGTACCGGGCCGTATGGAGGTCGTGGAGTCGAAGGACAGCCGCGTGATCTGCGTCGTTGACTATGCGCACAACCAGCTTTCGTTCCGTTCGCTTTTCTCGTCGGTCAAGCGCGCGTTTCCCGCTAGTCCAGTCATTGCAGTGTTTGGCGCTGCCGGCGGCAAGGCGCAGGAGCGCCGCGAGCAGCTTCCGCGCGAGGCCGCACCATATTCCGACCTGATGATCTTTGCCAACGAGGACCCGGCTCACGAGGACCCGATGAAGGTCTGTCGCGAGCTTGCCGAGCATGTTCCCGACGATACGCCGAACAAGATCATCCTCGACCGCGAAGCCGCTGTGCATGCGGCGTTCAAGGCGGCGCGCGAGGAGTACGTCAACCCCAATGCTCCCACCATTGTCTTGCTGCTGGCAAAGGGTGACGAGGAGCTCATGCACGTGGGCGACGAGTTCGTGCCCATCGAGAGCGACCTTTCGTTGGCCAATCGCCTGATCGATGTTACCCAGTTTGACTAATGAACCATGATGGCGAAGGCGCCCTGAGTGCGCTGTCGCCATAAACGTGTTCCCTCAATCAAAACATGCCGTCCAAGCCCAAACCCTTCTACGTAAACGGAGTAACCATGTCCCACAACACCCTGCCGACCGTCGCCGAGCTTTCGGGCGAGATGCGCGAGCGCTTGGCCAAGGTTAAGTACGTCTTTACCGACCTGGATGCTACGATGCTCGCACCCGGCTCGTGCGTGCTGCGCGACAACGACGGCAACCCCTCGACCAAGCTCGTCGAGGCTGTCGTGGCACTTGCCCGCGCCGGCATCCAAGTGGTTCCCACCTCGGGCCGCAACCGCACCATGATCCACGAGGATGCACGCGTGCTCGGCCTCAACTCCTACATTGGTGAGATGGGTGGCCTGGTCATGTACGATCTCAAGGCCAACGATTGGGAGTATCTGACCGGCGATATGCCCTACGACCCATCTTGCGGTCTCACGCCGCACCAGGTGATCGAGCAGACTGGCGTGTGCGAGAAGATCCTCGCCCGCTGGCCGCACAAGATCGAGTATCACAACGACATGTCGACCGGCTACAAGTACCGCGAGGTTACCGTCGGCATGCGCGGCGACATCCCCGATGACGAGGCGCAGGCCATTCTCGACGAGGCCGGCTGTGGCCTGGTGTGGGCCTGTAACGGTCACCTGACGCATCTGTCCAAGCCGACGACGCTCGAGCTCGATCGCGTCGAGGACGGTCGCGCGTTCAACATCAACCCCGCGGGTCTCAACAAAGGCGTCGCCATTGCGCGCTTCTGCGAGCACCTGGGGATCGAGCGCGAGGAGACGCTCGCGCTCGGCGACTCCGAGTCCGACTTCTACATGGCCGATCACGTGGGCACGTTCTGCCTGGTCGAGAATGGCCTGACGAGCGCCGGCGCGCCCGAGTTCCTGGCTGCTTGCGAGAACGCTTTCGTTACGCGCGGCAAAATTGTCGACGGTTGGGCGGCGACGGCAGAGCTGCTGGTCGCGGCGCGTTCGTAGCGCGGCGTCGCCGCACTTGGACATGTCTTTTCGAGAGAGACTGGTGAGGTAATGTCCGATATCGAGAATCCGGCAGGCGACACGCGCCCGATTGGCGTGTTCGATTCTGGTTTGGGCGGTCTGACGGTTGCGCGCGCCATCGCGACGGCGCTGCCGCATGAGTCCGTCTACTACTTCGGCGACACCAAACGCTGCCCCTACGGCACGCGCACCGAGGATGAGGTGCGCTCGTTTGCGTTGCAGGCGGGCCGTTGGCTGTCGAAGCACGACGTCAAGATTATGGTCATCGCCTGCAACACGGCGACAGCTGCGGCCTTGCGTCTGGCCCAGCAGGTGCTCGACGTTCCCGTGATCGGCGTGATCGCGCCGGGTGCCCGTGCGGCAATCAACAGCACCCGCACGCGTCGCGTGGGCGTGCTCGCCACCAACCTCACCATTCGCTCGGGCGCTTACACGCGCGCCATTCAGGACCTAGATGCCGGCGTCGACGTATACGGCTGCCCCGCCTCGAGCTTTGTCGAGGTTGTCGAACACGAGCTCGCCTCGGGTGCGCATCTGCAAGAGCAGTGGCTTGAGAACGAGGACATCTTCGATACGCCTGCCGTGCGTGCGCTGGTGGGTGCCACGGTTGAGCCACTGCGCGACCACGGTATCGATACCGTGGTGCTCGGCTGTACGCATTTTCCGCTGTTGGTGGGACCTATCCGCCATGCGCTGGGGCCTGGGGTACGCGTCGTGAGTTCCGCCGAGGAGACCACGCGCGAGCTGACCGATATCCTCACGCGCCGCGAGCAGCTGGCGGGCGTCGCCGCCGAGCCGCAGCATCGTTTTGCCACGACGGCCGATAACATTGCCGAGTTTGCGGTGGCGGGCAGCTTTATCTTTGGTCAGCCGCTCAAGAGCATTGAGCATATCGATATCGATGAGCTGAAATAGATGTAAGGCCGCCGTCAGAGCCTTCGCCACACCTTTTGCCGAAAGGATTTTTCTATGGAGTACATGCAGGTCAACCGCGCCAACGGTCGCGCCGCCAACGAGTTGCGCCCCGTTAAGCTCACCCGTGGCGTCATGAAGCACGCCCACGGCTCGTGTTTTGCCGAGTTCGGTGACACGCGCGTGTTGTGCGCCGCCACAATTGAGGAGGGCGTGCCGGGCTGGCGAAAGGGAGCTAAGGTCGGCTGGGTGACCGCGGAATACGCCATGCTGCCGGCGTCGACCGGCAAGCGCTGCAAGCGCGAGCACGCCAACCGCAAGGGTCGCTCCATGGAGATCGAGCGCCTCATTGGCCGCAGCCTGCGTACCGTCGTCAACATGAAGGCGCTCGGCGAGTACACCGTCACCGTCGACTGCGATGTGATTCAGGCCGATGGCGGCACGCGTACAGCGAGCATCACCGGCGCCTGGGTGGCGCTGCACGACGCCCTCGCCATGTGGGTCGAGGCGGGCAAGATCGAGCGCATCCCGCTTACCGGCCAGGTGGCTGCAATCTCCATGGGCGTTGTCGACGGCAATACGCTGCTTGACCTCGATTATTCCGAGGACAGCCATGCCGAAGTCGACATGAACCTCGTCGCCACCGACACCGGTGAGATGATCGAGCTCCAGGGCACTGGCGAGCAGGCGCCCTTTGACCGTAAGCGCCTCAACGCCCTGCTCGACCTGGGCGACAAAGGCATCGCCGAGCTCATCGAGCTTCAGCGCCAAGCCATCGCCTAACCTGCCAAAAAGGGACAGGTTTATTTTGGCAGGTTTTATCTGGGAAAACGTCGAAGTATAAGACTGCCGTTGATTGAGAGGGGAGAGGCGGAGGCCCTCGTCGCCCTCGGCGCGGCATTGCTATAGAGACAAGGAGACCACTCATGGCACTTGAGAAGATCGACATCGACACCCTCGACCCGGCGGCGACCATTGTCGTGGCAACGGGCAACGCCCATAAGCTCACCGAGATCGAGGCCATTTTAGGCAAGGTCATGCCCGAGGTTCGCTTTGTGGCGCTCGGCCAGCTGGGCGATTTTGAGGACCCCGAGGAAAACGGCACGACGCTTTTTGGAGAACGCCATCATCAAGGCGCAGGCTGCCGTCGAAGAGACGGGGCTCATGGCCATCGCCGACGATTCTGGCTTGGTCGTCGACGCGCTTGACGGCGAGCCGGGCGTGTATAGCGCGCGCTATGCGGGCGTGCACGGAGACGATGCCGCCAACAACGCCAAGCTTCTCGTTAACCTGGAAGGCGTGGCGGACGAGGACCGCACCGCGCGCTTTATGAGCGTCGTTGCGCTTATCGACACGGATGGTCTGGTCACCTATGGCGAGGGCGCCTGCGAGGGCGTTATCGCACACGAGGGCCGCGGCGATCACGGCTTTGGCTATGACCCGCTGTTCCTGCCGGTCGACACGCCGGGCAAGACCATGGCCGAGCTGACGGCGGACGAGAAGAACGCCATCAGCCATCGTTTCCACGCGCTCGAGCATCTGTCCGCCAAACTAACGGGCGAGGAGTAGGCCGTGCGTGCGGTGGTGCAGCGCGTACTCAACGCCGGCGTGACGGTCGACGGCGAGTGCGTGGGCAAAATTGGGCGCGGCTATCTGGTGCTGCTGGGCGTGGGCCACGGCGACACGCGCGCCGAGGCCGATAAGCTGTGGGGCAAGCTCCGCGGCTTGCGCATTAACGAGGACGAGAACGGCAAGACCAACCTGGCACTTGCCGATGTCGACGGCGAGGTTCTCGTAGTGTCGCAGTTCACGCTGTTCGCCGATTGCCGTCACGGCCGCCGCCCATCGTTTACGGATGCCGGCGCCCCCGATGTCGCCAACGAGCTCTACGAGTACTTCCTGACGCTCGTTCGTCAAGATGTCGAACACGTGGCGCATGGCATCTTTGGCGCCGATATGAAAGTCGACCTCGTCAACGACGGCCCATTCACCATCGTCCTCGATACCGACAATCTGTAAGTAGCCAAATTAGCTACTTGCGCGTGGTCGCAACAGGGTGCTATAGTATTAGAGTTTTGTCTATCTTAGGGGTATTATCCCCTTTTTGAATTGCACCTTCTGGAGGCCCTGTTCATGGAAGAGATGGAAGTCAATCACGTCGACGACATCCACGAGAAGCTGACCGATATGGTGGGCGATCGCGTCAAGGTGAAGGCCAACATGGGCCGCACCCGCGTCGTCGAGCGCATGGGCACCATCAAGAGCGTCCACCCCGCCGTCTTTATCGTCGAGGTTGACGAACGTCGCGGCCGCAAGTCGCGTCAGTCCTACCAGTATATCGATGTCCTCACCGGGCAGGTCGAGCTGTTCGACCCCGAGAGCGGTGAGCACATTTTTACCCCGCTCGGCAATCAGCTCGAGGAGCACTAACGGTGACCGATCGGTCCCTGACTCTTTCCGCGCCGGCAAAGATTAACCTCTACCTGGGGGTTCATACCGAGCGCGATGACCGCGGCTACCACAGGGTCGATTCCCTGATGGCAGCCGTCGGTCTTTCCGATTCCGTGACGGTCGCGCCGGCGCAGGCGCTGACCGTCCAGACGGTTCCGGCATCAGATTTTCCCATGCAAAAGAATACGGCGTATCGGGCTGCGGTTGCTATGGCCGAGCATTATGGTTGCGAGGCAAACATCTGCGTGACGATTGAGAAGCGCATTCCATTGTGCGCCGGCTTGGGCGGCCCCTCGACGGACGCGGCCGCGGTCATTGTCGCCTTGGCGGAGCTCTGGGGAATTGATCGCACCGACCCCGCGCTCGACGACATTGCGCGGGGTATTGGTGCTGACGTCCCGTTCTTTTTGCACGCGAGCCCTGCGTTTTACGTAGGTGGGGGAGACGTGCTGGCAACTGAGTATCCCGCGCTGCCCGCAACGCCCGTCGTGTTGGTCAAGCCGCGCGAGGCAAGCGTTTCAACAATTGAAGCCTATCGACGTTTTGACGAGGCTCCGGTGCCTGCAGACAAGCCCGGCGCGATAGCTTCTGCCTTGCATGCTGGTGATGCCGAGACGGCATATGCGCTCATCCATAACAACCTAGGTGTCATTTCCGCACAGATGGAGCCGCAGATTCAAATGGTTCTCGATTGGCTGCGTAAACAGGACGGCACCGTTGCTGTAGATGTGTGCGGATCGGGTGCCTGCTCATTTGCCATTTGCGACACCGCCGCCACGGCCGAAAGGCTTGCCGACGCTGCCCTGCAAAACGGCTGGTGGTCCTGCGCGACGGAGCTCATTCCCAACACGGTTCGCATCGAAGTGCCAAAGAAGTAAAAATTTCTCTAGCACACGACGGAAATCTTTGTTACTATAGTCGAGCTAACGGGTTGTGGCTCAGTTTGGTAGAGCACTGCGTTCGGGACGCAGGGGTCGCTGGTTCAAATCCAGTCAACCCGACCAGAGCATGAGGAGGGACCGCTTCTTGCGGTCCCATTTTTTTAGCTATTGTTGTGATACCGCGGCACCCGCGGTATACTCATTCGAGCTTGTCTCGCTGTATTGTGGAGGTCTACATGTTTGGACTGAGGGCTCCTGAGCTCATCATTATTCTCGTCGTTGTCCTGATTATCTTTGGGCCCAAGAACCTGCCGAAGCTCGGTAAGTCCCTCGGCTCTACCGTCAAGAATATCCGTGAGGGTATGGAGGGCGACGATAAGGGCGAAACCAAGCAGGCCGAGGACGTTGTGGTCGAGGAGTCCAAGGAGGACAAGGAGATCGCAGAGCTCGAGGCAAAGCTCGCTGCTGCCAAGCAAAAGAAGGCAGAGGACAGCGACGCGGACGCAGAGTAGTCCCATCCCTTTGGGGTGAGCACCTGACCGGCTTGCCCGCAGGCTAGCCGGTCTTTTTCGTTTTTGTTGACAGTTGATCGTTACATCATAGTTGGGGAGATATCCGTATGGACGCAAGCCAGATCGTACTGACCGCTGAGGGCCGCCAGAAGCTCGTCGAGGAGCTCGCTTGGCGTGAGGGCGATTACGCCAAGGAGATCGTCGAGGACATCAAGGAAGCCCGCGCGTTCGGCGACCTTTCGGAGAACTCCGAGTACGATGCCGCCAAGGACAAGCAGGCCCAGAATGCTGCTCGCATCGCCGAGATTCAGGCTATTCTCGCCAACGCCCAGGTTGCTGCCACCACGGGTGATCTGACCGTCTCCATCGGTTCCACCGTTTCTCTGATTGATCCCAACGGTGAGGTCATGGAGGTCACGCTTGTCGGTACCACCGAGACCAACTCGCTCGAGCACAAGATCTCCAACGAGTCTCCGGTCGGCCACGCCATCATTGGTCATGGCGAGGGCGACTCCGTCGAGGTCGTTACGCCTTCCGGCAAGACCCGCATCTACACCATCGCCAAGATCGCACGCTAGACCACGGTCCCGCGTAAAGGTATGTTTTCGCTCCCTGGGACCGAATCCTGGGGAGCGTTTTAGTTTGAGGAGCTAACTATGGCAGAAAACCAGAACGCCGCCGATCAGGCATCGACGCTCAACGACGAGCGCGCCACCCGCCTGGCCAAGCGCGCCGCCCTGTTCGAGGCGGGCCAGAACCCGTATCCCGAGCACTCCGAGATTGAGGACTACGTCGTCGACATCGAGACTAAGTACGCCGAGCTCACCGATGGCGAGGACACCGAGGACGTCGTGAAGATCGGCGGCCGTGTGGTGGCCAAGCGCGGTCAGGGCAAGATTATGTTCATCGTCGTGCGCGACGCGACCGGCGAGATCCAGCTGTTCTGCCGCATCAACGATATGGACGAGGCCGCCTGGAACACGCTCAAGGCACTCGACCTGGGCGATATCCTGGGCGTGACCGGTGTAGTCGTGCGCACCAAGCGTGGCCAGCTTTCCGTTGCCCCCAAGAGTGCGACGCTGCTGTCCAAGGCCGTTCGCCCGCTGCCCGAGAAGTTCCACGGTCTCTCCGACAAGGAGACCCGCTATCGTCAGCGCTATGTCGACCTGATCGCCAACGACGACGTTCGCGAGACCTTCCGCAAGCGCTCGCAGATCCTCTCCACGTTCCGCCGCTTTATGGAGTCCGATGGCTACATGGAGGTTGAGACCCCCATCCTGCAGACCATCCAGGGCGGAGCTACTGCCAAGCCGTTCATCACGCACTTCAACGCGCTCGATCAGGAGTGCTACCTGCGTATCGCCACCGAGCTGCACCTCAAGCGCTGCATCGTCGGTGGTTTTGAGCGCGTGTTCGAGATCGGTCGTATCTTCCGCAACGAGGGCATGGACCTTACCCACAATCCCGAGTTCACCACGATGGAGGCCTACCGCGCCTTCTCCGATCTCGAGGGCATGAAGGCGCTCGCCCAGGGCGTCATCAAGGCCGCTAACAAGGCTATCGGCAACCCCGAGGTTATTGAGTATCAGGGCCAGACTATCGACCTGTCCGGTGAGTGGGCAAGTCGCCCCATGACCGATATCGTCTCTGACGTGATTGGTAAGCAGGTCACCATCGACACGCCGGTTGAGGAGCTTGCTGCCGCCGCACGTGAGAAGGGCCTGGAGATCAAGCCCGAGTGGACCGCCGGCAAGATCATCGCCGAGATCTACGATGAGCTGGGCGAGGACACCATCGTCAACCCCACCTTCGTGTGCGATTACCCCATCGAGGTTAGCCCGCTTGCCAAGCGCTTTGAGGATGACCCGCGCCTGACCCATCGCTTTGAGCTGGTCATCGCCGGCCACGAGTACGCGAACGCGTTCTCCGAGCTCAACGATCCGGTCGACCAGGCCGAGCGCTTCGCTGCCCAGATGGCCGAGAAGGCCGGCGGCGACGACGAGGCCATGGAGTACGACGAGGATTACGTGCGCGCCCTCGAGTACGGTATGCCTCCCGCGGGCGGCATCGGCATCGGTATCGACCGCGTGGTCATGCTGCTCACCAACCAGGCTTCCATCCGCGACGTGCTGCTGTTCCCGCACATGAAGCCCGAGAAGGGTTTCCAGTCCGGTGCCGCTGCTGCCAAGGCTGCCGAGGCCGGCAACACCGCGAGCCCCTTCGTCAAGCCGCTCAAGCCCACGGTTGATTATTCCAAGATTGCCGTCGAGCCACTGTTTGAGGAGTTCGTCGACTTTGATACCTTCTCCAAGAGCGACTTCCGCGCCGTGAAGGTCAAGGCATGCGAGGCCGTCAAGAAGTCCAAGAAGCTGCTGAACTTTACGCTCGATGACGGTACCGGCACCGACCGTACCATTCTCTCCGGTATTCACGATTATTACGAGCCCGAGGACCTGGTCGGCAAGACCCTGCTCGCCATCACCAACCTGCCTCCGCGCAAGATGATGGGTATCCCCAGCTGCGGCATGCTCATCAGCGCCATCCACGAGGAGGAGGGCGAGGAGCGCCTCAACCTGATCCAGCTCGATGCCTCCATCCCTGCCGGCGCAAAGATGTACTAACTAGTTACGCGGTTCTACGAACCGCGTAACGGCCCGACGCTGCGCGGGCCGCATTTGGACAATCTGACGTTCAACTTCAAGGGCGCGACCAGAAGGTCAGCGCCCTTTCGTTTCACGTCACCTTGTCACAAATGCGACCCGCTCGCTGGCGTTGCCAATACATCGACGTTGTCGGAGTAGTCATTGGGGACGTTCTTAAACGACTGGTCGTTGGGGACGTTCTTAAACGACTGGTCGTTGGGGACGTTCTTAAACGACTAGTCATTCAAGAACGTCCCCAATGACTACTCAATGGCTATTGCGCGCATGGCTCGCATGACAGCCGTCTCTTTTATGTTTCCTTTAGCCGTCGCTGTTTAGGATGGGGGTTAGTCGATAGGAAGGGAGCACCGGGATGGACGATGCGAGCGAGCGCGCGATTGAAGAGGACATGCTCGATCAGTTCAACTACTTTGATGATGAGGACGAGGAGCTGATCGACCGCCGCGAGCCAGCGCCGCTTGATTCCTTTGATCTGGTCGATGAAGAGACTGATGAGGTTGAGGACGAATCAACGGAGTCCCCACAGTCTTCGCGCCTTAACTCGCTGCTTTCGAGAGCCCCCATGCACCACGGCGTTCGTGCCGGCGCGCTCCATATGAAAACTGACTGGCACCAGATCGTGACGGCAGGCGATGAACTTGCCGTCGATGCGCCGCTCACCGATAAATCATCCATCATCTGCCGCACCGGTATGCTTATGCTCGCGAGCGGAACGGGTGCCTGGCGCGTGCGCGATACCATGAATCGCGTCGCCGCCGTACTCGGTGTGACCATCCACGTTGACTTAAGTCTCCTATCGTTTGAGTGCACCTGCATCGAAGATGGCCACTGCTTTAACGAGGTCGTCAGCTTGCCCACAACCGGCGTCAATACCCATCGCATTTGGATGATGGAGAGTTTCCTCAAGGAAATCGAGACCTATGGTCGTCGCTTCACGGTGCACGAGTATCACGAGATGCTCAAGACCGTTGAGAGTTCAAAACCTGATTACGCGCCTTGGCAACAGGGCCTTGCGGCGGCCTGCGCCTGTGGCGCCTTTGTCTTTTTACTTGGTGGCGGTCCTATTGAGATGGCATGCGCGTTCGTGGGCGCGGGTGTCGGCAACTTTGCCCGCTCCCATATTCTCAAGCAAGGCCTTGGCCAGTTCAGCGCGCTGACGACCGGTGTTGCGCTCGCTTGCGTTTCGTATCTGCTGGCATTGCTCGGCCTTGGCCAGGTCATACCGGGGGCAATGTCGCACCAAGAAGGCTATATCGGCGCCATGCTCTTTGTGATTCCCGGCTTTCCGCTCATTACGGCAGGCCTCGACATCGCCAAGCTTGACATGCGAAGCGGTATCGAGCGCCTTTCATATGCCGTATCGATTATTGTGATGGCGACCCTCGTAGGTTGGATGGTTGCCGAGTGTGTTGGCCTGGCGCCGGACGACTTTGCCCCGCTCGGCCTTTCGCCGCTTGCTCTTACGCTCCTGCGCGTGGTGATGAGCTTCGTTGGCGTATTCGGCTTCTCGGTGATGTTCAACAGCCCGGTAAAGATGGCCGCGGCAGCTGGGCTGATCGGCGCCGTGTCCAATACCCTGCGTCTGACCCTTGTCGATGCGCCGACGATGATTCCCTTCCTGGGCCTCAGCACGGGAATGCCTCCCGAGGCAGCAGCGTTTATCGGCGCGCTGGTATCGGGTCTGCTGGCAAGCTTGGCCGAAGTCAAGCTCACCTACCCGCGCATCGCCCTCACGGTGCCATCAATTGTCATTATGGTGCCTGGCTTGTATCTGTATCGCTCGATGTATTACATGTGCACCTTCGATACGGTCAATATGCTCGGCTGGTTTGTGCGTGCAGTGCTCATCGTGGCGTTTTTGCCCGTTGGTCTGGGTGTGGCGCGTACGCTCACCGACCCTCGCTGGCGCCACACCAGCTAATTGGTGCAAATGAAACTGATCCGCAAAACATGAACGTGGATAATCTCCCGTTTTTGGCCTGTTTACGGGCTCAAGACGGGAGATTATCCACGCTCGTGGAATGGGTGTCCGAAAATCCACGCTCGTTGGGCCGATGCAGAGGCACCTGGCAATTCCTTTTTTTGTAGACGTTGTCGCGCGGCTACGGGCGGGAAAGGTCCCAACGGTTAACATATACTCCATATGGGTAAAGAGACCAAAGCGCTGCCGCGGGGCGGCGCTTTGCGTTTGAAAAAACTAGCTCGTCTAAGAGGAACTAGCATGTTAGACCGTTTTACCGATCGCGCGCGCAAGGTCATGTCCATGGCCAAGCAAGAGGCGCTCGATCTACACTCAAATAAGGTGGGCACCGAGCACCTGCTGCTCGCGCTCGCCAAGGAGGACGAGGGCATTGCCGCCGAGGCGCTGCGTTCGCTCGATATCTCCTACGATGACATCATGGATACTCTCAAAGAGGTCCAGACCACGGTTCCCGAGCCCAGTGAGGAGACCGAGGCGGCCAAGCTCGCCTTTACGCCGCTCGTCATCAGCGTGATGGAGCGCTCCTTCCGCGTGGCGCGTGAGAACAACCAGACCTACGTGTCGACTGAGCACTTGCTGATCGGCATCGTCGAAGAGGGCAACGGCATGGCCATGGACATCCTCATGCGCCTGGGTGTGTCGTCCGCCTCCATCAAAAAGGCTATCGAGAAACTCACCGCCAAGGACCAGGACAAGAAGCGTCCGCTCGCCGGTGCCGGTGCCGGGCGTCCCGGCGCGGGCCTGCCGTTCTTTAGCGGCTCGGATGCCTCTCAGCAAAAGGGGAGTGGCACCGATACGCTTAAGCAGTTCGCCACCAACCTTACGCAGAAAGCGCGCGATGGTGAGCTCGACCCCGTGATCGGTCGCGAAAAGGAAGTCCAGCGCATGATGGAGATCCTTTCGCGCCGCACCAAGAACAACCCGCTCATTCTGGGTGACCCCGGCGTAGGTAAGACGGCCATCGTCGAGGGCCTGGCTCAGCAGATAGCAGCCGGCAACGTGCCCGAGAACCTCATGAACCAGAACATCTGGACGCTCGACCTGCCGGGCCTCGTGGCGGGTGCCAAGTATCGCGGCGAGTTTGAGGAGCGCCTCAAGAACGTGATCCAGGAGGCCACCGAAGCCGACGACGTCATCCTGTTTATCGACGAGATGCACACCATCATCGGTGCCGGTTCTGCCGAGGGCTCCATCGACGCGAGCTCCATGCTCAAGCCTGTGCTCGCGCGCGGTGCCTTCCAGATTATCGGCGCCACCACGGCCGAGGAATTCCGCAAGTACCTCACCAAGGACCCGGCCTTTGAGCGTCGCTTCCAGACCATCGATGTCGAGGAGCCGAGCGTCGAGGATACGGTCAAGATCCTGACCGCGCTCAAGCCGCGCTACGAGGAGCACCACCACGTGCGCTACACGCAGGGTGCTATCGAGGCCGCCGCGAACCTCTCCAACCGCTACATCCAGGATCGCTTCCTGCCCGATAAGGCAATCGACCTCATCGACGAGGCCGGTGCTCGTGCTCGCATCGCCGCGAATCGCGCGCCCGAGCCGGTGCGCGAGGCCGAGCATCGCATCGAGGAACTCAAGGCTGCCGCACAGGAGGCTACCGAGAGCGACGATATGAACAAGGCCGCCGAGATCACCGAGCAGCAGAAGGCTGCCGAGATTGAACTCGCCGAGGCCAAGGCTGCCTGGACCGCCGAGCTCGACGCCAGCCCGCTCACCATCGACGTGAGTCAGATTGCCGACATCGTGTCCGTGACCTCGGGCGTGCCGGTATCCTCGCTTACCGAGAGCGAGAGCCGTCGCCTGCTGCAGGCCGAAAGCGTACTCAAGACGCGCATCATCGGTCAGGATGAGGCTGTCGAGGCAGTTGCCAAGGCCGTGCGCCGCAGCCGCTCGCCGCTCAAGGATCCGCGTCGCCCCGGCGGCAGCTTTATCTTCCTGGGTCCCACCGGCACGGGCAAGACCGAGCTCGCCAAGACGCTCGCCGAGTACCTCTTTGGCAGCAAGGATGCGCTCATCAGCTTCGACATGTCCGAGTTCGGTAGCGAGTTCGAGGTCTCCAAGCTCATCGGTAGCCCTCCGGGTTACGTCGGTCACGACGAGGGCGGCCAGCTCACCAAGGCCGTTCGTCGTCACCCGTACTCGGTCGTGCTGTTCGACGAAATCGAGAAGGCGCACCCCGATATCTTCAACATCTTGCTGCAGGTGCTGGAGGAGGGCCGCCTGACCGATAGCCAGGGCAAGACGGTCGACTTCCGCAACACCGTGATCATCATGACATCCAACGTGGGCGCCCGCGAGATTGCGCAGGATGCGAGCGTGGGCTTTGGCACCACCGGCGAGCAGGGTCTTACGTCGAGTGAGATCCGCGGCCGTGCGATGGGCGAGCTCAAGCGCCTGTTCCGCCCCGAGCTGCTCAACCGTATCGACGACATCGTGGTGTTCCAGAAGCTCTCGGGCGAGAATCTCACCAAGATCGCGCACCTGCTGGTGGACGACCTGCGTCAGCGTTTGATTGCCAACGGCATGAACATTAAGCTCACCGATGCGGCCTATGACAAGATCGTGGCGGAGGGTACCGACCTCACCAACGGTGCGCGTCCGCTGCGCCGTGCTATTCAAAAGCTCATCGAGGACCCGCTGTCCGAGGAGCTTCTGGCTGGCGAGTGGGGCGAGGGCGATACCGTCCTGTGCGACGTGGCCGATGGCAAGTTTGTCTTTAGCCACGGCACGGGCGAGATCCCGGCACCGCGTCCGGCGGGCACGCTCGGTGGCGATACCGCCCCGGCGGCACCGCACACCGGCAACGCCGCGCCTGTGAGCAGCGGCGTGAGCTCGGGTCCCGGTGGCATGATGCAAGCCGGCTCTGGCGCGCTGTAGGGCGTAACAAAACCTTGTGTCCACGAGGGCGTTCCAAAGGAGCGCCCTTTTTCTGTTGAAAAGGCCCCTTCGTTCAAGGTAGATCTCATTAAACATACCAATGGCGTATGCATAAACGTTGATCAAGCGTTGAGGTTGGTTGAAGGGTCAAACGTCCCTTCGACGCGGCCCGTCTAACCTGCTTTATCTTAATAAAGTGGCGTTTCCCCGCCGTTAGCCGATGATGCAAGGGCGCTCGGCGTTTTCGACTGGTTTATGCACGCAAAGTCTGGGAATATACAAGGCGCATGTCTTACTGTCTAACCAGTTGCGCCAAGGAGGCACCATGGATTACAAGATCACCGGCTACGAGCCCGCCCAGCTGTTCCATTTCTTTGAGGAGGTCAGCGCGATCCCCCGTGGGTCTGGCAACGAGAAGGGCATCAGCGATTTCCTGGTTGCGTTTGCCAAGGAGCGCGGCCTCGACGTGTATCAGGACGAGGTCTACAACGTCATCATTCGCAAGCCCGCTTCTGCCGGCGCCGAGAATGCCCCGACCGTGATGCTGCAGGGCCACATCGATATGGTGTGCGACAAGTTGGGCTCTGTTGAGCACGACTTTACGACCGACGGTATCGACCTGGTCGTCAAGGACGGCGTCCTCACCGCTAACGGCACCACCCTGGGCGCCGACAACGGTATCGCCGTCGCTCTGATGCTCACTGTTCTCGATGACGATTCGATCGTTCACCCCGCCCTCGAGTGCGTATTCACCACCGACGAGGAGACTGGCCTGGTCGGCGCCGAGACGCTCGACAAGTCCCAGATTAGCGCCCGCACCATGATTAACCTTGACTCCGAGGAAGAGGGCGTTGCCACCGTCAGCTGCGCCGGCGGCGTCGTCGTTACCTACACCTGCCCCATCGTGCGCGAGCACAAGACCGGCAGCACCCTTACGCTCGAGATCTCCGGCCTGCTGGGTGGTCACTCCGGCTCCGACATCAACCTGGAGCGCGGCAACGGCAACCTCATCATGGCCCGCATCATCGACCGCCTGATGGTCGCCGGCGAGCCCGCCATCGTCAGCTTTAACGGCGGCACTAAGGACAACGCCATCAACCGTGAGTGCAAGGCCGAGCTGGTGTACGCCGACCACGCTGCCGCCGAGGCCGCGGCGCAGATCGCTCGTGGCATCATCGCCGACGTCACAGCTGAGCTCGAGGTCTTCGACCCCGGCTTTACCTGCACCGTCGAGATTGCCGACGACGCCGAGGTCGAGGCCATGGACCAGAAGTCCGCGCTTGCCCTCATCCGCGCCCTGCGTCTTGCCCCTAACGGCGTGATTCGCCGCAACGTCGCCACCGACGGCTCCGTCGAGGTTTCCTCCAACATCGGCGTGGTCGCCACTTCCGACGACCAGGTCAAGATCATGCTGTCCCCGCGCTCTTCGATCACCTCGCTGCAGAACGAGTTCAAGGATCGCCTGCAGACGCTGGCCGATGTCCTGGGCTTCGACGCCAAGTTCGAGTTCGAGTATCCCGGCTGGAGCTATGCCGAGCATTCGCCGGTCCGCGACGTCTTTGTCGAGAGCTATCGCGAGCTCTTTGGCTCTGAGCTGCGCATCGAGTCCATTCACGCCGGCCTTGAGTGCGGCCTGTTTGCCGAGGCCCTGCACGGCCTGGACGCCATCGCCGTGGGCCCGACGCTCTCCGATGTCCACACCCCGGACGAGAGCATGGAGCTCGCTTCTGCCGAGCGCTTCTACGAGCTGCTCATCGACGTCCTCAAGCGCCTCGCTGCGTAACGGTCGCCTTGGCTAAGCCGCTCTAAAACGGCTGGCTATGAAAACGGCCGCCTGGCGTAATGCCGGGCGGCCGTTATTCGTTACAGTGCGAGGATCCCAAGGTGCTCAAGCAAGATCTTAAGCCCGATGAGGATGAGTACGACGCCGCCCACGATGGTGGCGGGTTTTTCGTAGCGCGCGCCAAAGGCGTGGCCGATCGCTACGCCGGCGACGGAGAAGATAAACGTTGTGACGCCGATAAGCGATACGGCGGGAACGATGTCGACCGAGAGCGCGGCAAATGAGATGCCCACGGCGAGCGCATCGATTGAGGTGGCGATGGCGAGGATCAGGTACTCGCCCAGGTCGATCTTTTCGGCATCCTTGCCGTCGCCTTCATCCTCGTCCTCGGTAAAGGCTTCCCACAGCATTTTGCCGCCGATAAAGGCCAAAAGGATGAAGGCGATCCAGTGGTCGATAGGGCCGATGATGCCCATAAACTGGCTGCCAAGCGCCCATCCGATCACGGGCATGCCGGCCTGGAAGCCGCCAAAGAACAGGCCGAGCACCACGGCGACTTTAAGGTTGATCTTTTTCATGCCGAGACCCTTGCAGATGGAAACGGCAAAGGCGTCCATCGAAAGGCCAACGGCGAGCAACACGAGCTCTGCGAGTCCCATAGCCTGGCTCCCTCTCTGCGGGCGAGCCCGCGTGTACCTCTTGGGGGAATAACAAAAAAGACCCGTGGCGTACGCGCTGCGCGCACAACCACGAGTCTCGTTCATTAAGGCAAGCCAGGCCGCATCGGCCAGTATGTTGACTTGCCGCGCCACCGGAGGCGAACCCGGCCACGCGACTACTCCCTCATTCATGTGAACCCCGATGCTACCACATAAGCAGCCCATTTGGGTTGGGCTCTCAGCTGTGTTCGCTCATTCTGTAAGCATCGGATTTCGCAAGCGCCGCAGGGACAAACCGTGAGAAACTATTTAGCGTTTATGGAGCGTACACGATGGGAGCGATGCCTTGGATAAGAACGAGCTGCAAAAGCGTATGGAACAGGCCATCCGCCTGACGGCACCTGGTCAGCCGATCCGCACCGCCCTCGACATGATCATCGCCGGTCACCTGGGCGCCCTTATCTGCGTCGGCGACACCGAAAACGTGCTCGCTGCCGGTAACGACGGCTTCCCGCTCAACATTTCGTTTACCTCGAACCGCCTGTTCGAGCTCTCCAAGATGGACGGCGCCATCGTCATCGATGGCGACCTCACCCAGATCCTGCGCGCCAACTTCCACCTCAATCCCGATCCCTCGCTCGCCACGAGTGAGACGGGCATGCGTCACCGTACTGCCGCTCGCATGTCGGTGCTCACCGATGCCATCGTGATCTCGGTTTCGGCTCGCCGTGCCGTCGTTAACGTGTACGTTCACGGCAAGAGCTACGAGATCCAGCCCGTCACCACCATCATGAGCTCGGTCAACCAGCTCGTCGCCACGCTTCAGACCACCCGTCAGTCGCTCGATCGCTCCTTGCTGCGCCTGACGGCCCTTGAGCTCGACGACTACGTTACGCTCGCCGACATCACCGGTATTTTCTCGAGCTTCGAGATCATGCAACAGGCAAAGACCGAGCTTAAGGATTGTATCGTCAAGCTGGGTAACCAGGGCAAGCTCGTGCAGATGCAGCTCGAGCAGCTCGCGGGCTCCAGCATGGATACCGAATACGACTTGATGATCCGCGACTACGCAAGCGATTCCTCCGAGGCAAACGCCGAGAAGATTCGTGCAGAGCTCGCTCGCATGACGCCTAAGGACCTGTCCGACCCGCAACACGTGGCGGCAGTTCTGGGCTATGACGACCTGGACGAGGACTCCGTCATGACGCCGCTGGGCCTGCGCACGCTTTCGCGCGTGTCCGTCGTGCGCGACGGCGTGGCCGAGAAGATCGTCGACGAGTACGGCTCGCTGCAGGAGCTCATGGACGACATCAGCGAGGATCCGGAGCGCCTGGGCGACTTTGGCGTTAACAACCCTGCCATTCTTGCGGACTCCCTGTACCGCATGAAGGGCACCAAACAGGGGAACGCATAATGGCGCCCGTATGCGCCGTGGTCGTTGCCGGTGGCAGCGGCCAGCGCTTTGGTAATCCCGGTGGCAAGCAGCTCGTCAATGTAGCGGGCCGTCCGCTTATGAGCTGGTCCATCCGCGCGTTCGATCGTAGCGACAAGGTCGGCCACATCGTGGTGGTTTGCCCTGCCGAGCGTCGTGCCGAGATGCGCCGCCTGGCCATCGACCCGTTTGACTATGACACGCCCATCAGCTTTGCCGATGCCGGCGATACCCGTCAGGATTCCACCCGTGCCGGCGTGCATGCGGTTCCGGCGGGCTTTGAATACGTCGCCATTCACGATGGCGCTCGTCCGCTCATTACGACCGAGGCCATCGACCACGCTATCGACGTGCTCGTGAGCGACCGTGCTCTCGACGGTGTCGTGTGCGGCCAGCCCGCGATTGACACGCTCAAGATCGTTGACGGCGATAATATCGTCGAGACGCCGCCGCGTGAGCTCTATTGGGCCGCGCAGACGCCGCAGATCTTTAGCGTCGATGCTATGAAGCGCGCCCATGCCGCGGCGATTGCCGAGGGCTTTATCGGTACCGATGATTCGTCGCTGGTCGAGCGCATGGGTGGGCGCGTCCGCTGCGTCCAGAGCCCGCGCGATAACCTTAAGGTGACGGTGCCCGAGGACCTGCGTCCCGTAACCGCGATTCTGCTCGGTCGCATGGCCGAGGGAGAGGACCTTCCCCATGTTCAGTAACCTGCGCATTGGCCACGGCTACGACGTCCACCGTTTGGTGGAGGGGCGTCGATGTATCATCGGCGGGGTCGACATTCCCTACGAGCGCGGCCTGCTGGGTCACTCGGATGCCGATGTGCTCGCGCACGCCTTAGCCGACGCCATTCTGGGCGCCTGCCGCGGGGGAGACATCGGCAAGCTATTTCCCGACACCGATCCCGCCTACGAGGGTGCCGATTCGATGGTGCTGCTTGCTCGCGTGATGGACTATGCGCGTGAGCTGGGCTTTGAGTTTGTCGATGCCGACTGCACCATTGCCTGTCAGCAACCCAAGATCACCCCGCACCGCGATGCCATGCGCGCCAACCTTGCCCATGCCCTGGGCGTTGACGTCGAAAACGTGGGCGTCGCCGCCACTACGACCGAAAAGCTCGGTTGGGAAGGCCAGGGCGAGGGAATCGGCGCCTGGGCCGTCTGCCTGCTACAGAAAACCGTTAAGGAGTAACGAATGCGTATCTACAACAGCGCTACCCATAAAAAGGAAGAGTTCCAGCCGATCGAGTCCGGCAAGGTCCGCATGTACGTGTGCGGCCCCACGGTCTACGACAACATCCACATCGGCAATGCCCGCACGTTCATCAGCTTCGATGTGATTCGTCGCTGGCTCATCGCGAGCGGCTACGAGGTCACGTTCGCCCAGAACCTCACCGATGTCGACGACAAGATCATCAAGCGCGCCAACGAGCAGGGCCGTACGGCTGCCGAGGTCGCGACGGAGTTCTCCGATAAGTTCATCGGCGTCATGCGCGCCGCCAACGTACTCGATCCCGATGTGCGCCCCCGCGCCACCAAGGAGATCGGCCCCATGATCGCCATGATCAAGACGCTTATCGAGCAGGGCCACGCTTACGCAGCCGATAACGGCGATGTGTACTTTGCCGTGCGCAGCGATCCCAACTATGGTCAGGTCTCGGGCCGCAACATCGACGACCTTATGGTTGGCGCGCGCATCGAGGAGAACGAGGACAAGAACGACCCACTCGACTTTGCCCTGTGGAAGGCCGCTAAGCCCGGCGAGCCCAGCTGGCCGAGCCCCTGGGGCGAGGGCCGTCCCGGTTGGCACACCGAGTGCGCCGCCATGGTGCATCGCTACCTGGGCACTCCGATCGACATCCACGGCGGCGGCTCCGACCTTGCCTTCCCGCATCACGAGAACGAGTGCGCCCAGGCCACCTGCGCCTGGCACCAGGGCTTCTCCAACACTTGGATGCACACGGGCATGCTGCTGGTAGATGGCGAGAAGATGTCCAAGTCGCTCGGCAACTTCTTTACGCTGGCCGAGGTTCTCGAGCAGCACTCCGCTGCCGCCCTGCGCCTGCTGATGCTGCAGACGAGCTATCGCTCGCCGCTCGACTTTTCTTGGGAGCGCCTGGAGGGTGCCGAGAACTCGCTCACGCGTATCGCCGGTACGGTCGAGAACCTGCGCTGGGCCGCGAACCATGCGACGGCCGATGCCGATGCGGCTGCCGCCGAGGCGTTTGCCGCCAAGGCCGCCGAGACCCGTGCCACCTTTAAGGAGTGCATGGACGACGACTTTAACACCGCTGGTGCCATGGGTGCCGTCTTTGGCTTTGTGACCGAGTGCAACCAGTACCTGGAGCAGGCGGGCGACGCTGCCGACAAGGCCGCCGCGCTTGCCGCCGCCGACACGCTGGCCGAGCTGCTCGATACGCTTGGCGTTGAGCTCCCCGAGCCCAAGGTCGAGCTGCCGCTGGGCCTGCTGGGCGTTGCCGCCGGTTTGGTCGCCTATACGGGTGACGACGTGGACGAGGCCGCTGCCAAGATTCTCGAGGCCCGCGCCGAAGCCCGCGCCGCCAAGAACTGGGATCTGGCCGACGCCATCCGCGACCAGCTCAAGGACCTGGGCCTGACGATTGAAGATACTGCCGCGGGTACTCGTATTAAGAGTCTCTAGTATTTGTCGACCGTTCGAGGTGCGGCAGATTGCCTTGAAAGAGGAGGGCATAGACCTGGTGGTCATGCCCGACGATTGAAAGGCAAAGTGCCGTGGCTCGGACGGTCGATTCTTGTTCGTTATCTATTTAAGGAGGCCGTTTTATGGCCGACAATCGCAAGCGTGCACCGCGTGGAGGCAAGCAGGCTGCTTCTGGCTCGCGTCCGATTCGCCGCAACGACCGCGCTGCCGCTCCCAAGGGCCAGCGCGAGCGCTCACAGGCTGCTCGCCCGCAGCGCGAGCGTAGCCGCGATAACGTCCAGGTTCCCAAGGGCGAGTTTATCGAAGGTCGCCGTGCTGCCGCCGAGGCGCTGCGCACCGGCTTTCCCGTCAAGTGCGCGCTCATCGTTGAGGGCGGGGAGCGCGATGCCGCCTTGTCGCACCTGGTCGACGACCTCAACGCCGCAGGTGTCCGCATTAAGTATGTGCCGCGCGCGCAGCTCGACGCGCTGTCGAGCCATGGCGCTCACCAGGGCATTGCGCTCGAGGTTGGCAACTTCCCCTATGCCGATGTTGCCGATATCCTCGACCGTGCGGGCGACGGTCCGGCGCTCGTCGTCGTGCTCGACCATGTGACCGACGACGGCAACTTTGGCGCCATCGTGCGCTCCGCCGAGGTCGTGGGCGCGGCGGGCGTCATCATTGCCAACAAGCGCGCCGCCGGTGTAACCGTCGGCAGCTACAAGACTTCTGCCGGCGCCGTCATGCATCTGCCCATCGCGCAGGTGCCCAATATCGCCCGAGCGCTTGACGACCTCAAGGCCGCCGGCTTTTGGGTGGGTGGTGCTTCCGAGCACGCCGAGGGCAGCTGCTGGGATGCTCCCTTCGAGGGCCGCGTGGCGCTCGTCATGGGTTCCGAGGGCGACGGCATCTCGCGTCTGGTGCTCGAGAAATGCGACTTCTTGACCAAGCTTCCCCAGCGTGGCATGACCGAGAGTCTCAACGTTGCCCAGGCGACCACCGCGCTGTGCTTTGAGTGGCTGCGCCGCAATGCCGGCGAGCTCATGGGGGAGGAGTAGCGCATGTCCAAGAAGAACCGTGCCAAGTCCAAGGCCAAGCGCTTTGGCGAGGGCTCGGCCAAGCCGATTGTTTCGGCCGCGACCTATGGCGTGGGCGGCAATGCGTTTGCGCAGGCCATCGCCGATCCGGTCTCGACGGTGCACTCCAATAAGCCCGAGCTGCTGGTGGTCGACGGTTACAACGTGATTCACTGCACGCCGCGCTACGAAAAGCTCGTCTACGACCATTCCGACGATCCGTATTCCAGCGACGTTCACGATATGGCGCGCACGGCGCTCATTAATGACGTAGCTGCGTTTGCCCAGGGCCGCTACGAGGCCGTGATCGTATTTGACGGCGCGGGCAATATTTCCAGCGAGCGCCCCAACCTACCGGCCCGCGGCGTGCGCATTGAGTTTTCGCCGACGGGTGTTTCGGCCGATACCGTGGTGCAGAAGCTCTGCATCGAGGCGCGCGAAGAAGGCCGCGCGTGCTCCGTGGTTTCGAGTGACGGCACAATCCAGGCCGTCGTCATGGGCAAGGGCGTCACGCGCATCTCGAGCCGCATGCTGGTGGACGAGATCAAACAGATCGACAACGACGTTCACGAGGCCGAGGAAGCCCCGCAAATCAAGATGACTCTGGGCAGTCGCCTGAGCCCCGATGCCCTGGCCAAGCTCAAGGCCCTGCGCGGGAGGTAGGGGATTATCCATAGAGACCCGTTTCCCAATTGGCCGGCCCGTTGATTTGTAATCAACGGACTGTGGGTTGCCGTCGCCAAAACGAATAGTTTTTGGTTTTGGCGAACGGATAAAACTATTCGTTCTGACGAATAGTTTTGAGATATGGTCGGTCGAAGGGTCTGTTGCGCCTCGTCCGCAATTCCTTTATTCTTAACTGGCTTCGCGCGAAAGCGCCAAGTGTGCCAGTGTGGCGCAACGGTAGCGCAACTGATTTGTAATCAGTGGGTTGCAGGTTCGATTCCTGTCACTGGCTCCATGAGAGTTTCGGGCCCTGTCCCCCTGAGGGACAGGGCCCGTTTCTATTCAAGACTTTAGTCTGCTGGCCGCGCAGCGCCCAGCTTTAAACCACCCGCTACGCGGGTGGAGACAAACGGCTTTACAAAGCCACCCCTCCGACCGATATTGACGATTGTTCAGGCCGTCAGGAATTCGAGTCGAAGGGGTGGTCGCCATGGCCCAGAAGGCCTACAGCCTTTCCCACACGAAGTGGATGTGCAAGTACCACATCGTGTTCACGCCGAAGTATAGGCGCAAAGTGATCTACAACCAAATCAGGAGCGACATAGGGGAGATCCTCAGGAAGCTGTGCGAGTACAAGGGGATCGAGATAATCGAGGGGCACCTGATGCCCGACCACGTGCACGTGCTGCTGGCGATCCCGCCGAAGTACAGCGTCGCGAGCGTC
>ENA-OQHD01000181-OQHD01000181.1-human-gut-metagenome-genome-assembly--contig:-NODE-181-length-26822-cov-3.712905_pt1 | contig 26822 bp, 36 predicted proteins | sample MGYA00242560_ERZ504711 | MGnify/ENA primary metagenome ERZ504711 (study PRJEB26092, sample SAMD00036198) | human gut metagenome | host: Homo sapiens | study: EMG produced TPA metagenomics assembly of...
TTTATACATTTTTTCATAAGACATCGCCATTTTTTCCAATTGTATTTCCTTAATTTTTTGTCGTATAATGTGTTGAGATTGTTTCTTATTATAAAAGGAGTTTGATTCATGACTGATAAAAAATATACTCTCGGAATCGACATCGGTTCCACCACTGTTAAAATTGCGATCCTCGACGAAGAGAACCAGCTTCTCTTTGCCGATTACGAGCGCCATTTTGCAAACATTCAGGAAACCCTTGCCCACCTGCTCGGGGAAGCACACGAAAAGCTGGGCGAACTGACCTTGCAGCCGGTCATCACTGGTTCCGGCGGACTTGCTCTTGCCAACCACCTCGGCATCCCGTTCACGCAGGAAGTTATCGCGGTTTCCACTTCGTTAAAAGCACTCGCTCCGCAGACCGACGTTGCCATCGAGCTCGGCGGTGAGGATGCCAAGATCATCTATTTTGAAGGCGGCAATGTGGAGCAGCGTATGAACGGTATCTGCGCCGGCGGCACCGGTTCGTTCATCGACCAGATGGCTTCTCTTCTGCAGACCGATGCAACCGGACTCAACGAATACGCGAAGCATTACCAGGCGATTTATCCGATCGCAGCACGCTGCGGTGTATTCGCAAAAACCGATATCCAGCCGCTCATCAACGACGGTGCAACAAAAGAGGATCTTTCCGCTTCCATTTTCCAGGCAGTTGTCAACCAGACCATTTCTGGTCTTGCCTGCGGTAAACCGATCCGCGGCCACGTTGCCTTTCTCGGCGGCCCGCTGCACTTCCTCTCGGAATTAAAGACAGCATTCGTCCGTACCTTAAAACTGGATGACGAGCATACAATCGTACCGGACAACTCCCACCTGTTTGCAGCCATCGGTTCTGCGATGAATGCAGACGGAAAAACCGAAATTTCCCTTCTCGCACTGAAAAAACGGCTCGAAGAGAAAGTTGCTATCGATTTTGAGGTTGCCCGTCTTGAGCCGCTGTTTAAAGATCAGGCCGAGTATGACGAATTTCTGGCGCGCCAGAGTGTCAACAACGTCGTGACCGCCGATCTTTCCACCTACGAAGGAAACTGCTATCTCGGTATTGATGCCGGTTCCACGACGACCAAAGCTGCTCTCGTCGGCGAAGATGGTGCTCTTCTCTATTCCTTCTACAGCAACAACCACGGAAATCCGCTCGGCACATCGATCCGCGCGATCCAGGAGATCTACTCCAAACTGCCGGATTCCGCACAGATCGCCTGGTCCTGTTCGACCGGTTACGGCGAGGCGCTCATCAAAGCTGCACTGATGCTGGACGAGGGTGAGGTAGAGACGATTTCCCATTATTACGCTGCCGCATTCTTCGATCCGGAAGTCGACTGTATTCTCGACATCGGCGGCCAGGATATGAAGTGCATCAAGATCAAAAACGGCACCGTAGACAGCGTACAGCTGAACGAGGCATGTTCCTCAGGCTGCGGTTCCTTCATCGAGACGTTCGCGCAGTCCCTGAACTACAGCGTGCAGGATTTCGCGCATGAGGCGCTGTTTGCAAAACACCCGATCGATCTTGGTACCCGCTGTACCGTATTTATGAATTCCAAGGTAAAACAGGCGCAGAAAGAGGGCGCATCCGTCGCCGATATTTCTGCCGGACTTGCCTGCTCCGTTATTAAAAACGCATTATATAAGGTAATTAAAGTTTCGGATGCCACCGAGCTGGGACGCCACATCGTCGTACAGGGCGGTACATTCTACAACGACGCTGTTCTCCGAAGCTTTGAGCGGATCGCCAACTGCGAAGCCATCCGCCCGGACATCGCCGGCATCATGGGTGCGTTCGGTGCGGCGCTGATCGCAAGAGAGCGCTACTCCGCCGATCAGGAGACCACGATGCTCTCCATTGAAAAGATCAACGAGCTGAAATATTCGACCACGATGGCAAACTGTAAGGGATGTACGAACAGCTGCCGTCTGACCATCAACAAATTCTCCGGCGGCCGTCAGTACATCAGCGGAAACCGCTGCGAGCGCGGTATCGGAAAAGAGAAAAACAAAGATCATATTCCGAACCTGTTCGAATACAAATACAAACGGATCTTCGGCTACCAGCCGCTGCCGCAGGATGAAGCGATCCGCGGAGAGGTCGGCATTCCGAGAGTCCTCAATATGTTTGAGAATTATCCGTTCTGGTACACCTTCTTTACGCGGCTGAAATACCGCGTGGTACTCTCTCCGACCTCGAGCCGCAAGATCTACGAGCTCGGTATTGAGTCGATTCCAAGTGAATCCGAGTGCTATCCGGCCAAACTGGCGCACGGCCATGTGACCTGGCTCTTACGCCACGGTGTGAAGTTCATCTTCTACCCGTGTATCCCGTACGAGCGCACCGAGTTCCCGGAAGCCATCAACCACTACAACTGCCCGATCGTTACCTCGTATGCGGAAAATATCAAAAACAACGTGGACGAGCTGCAGGACGATTCCATTACGTTCCGCAATCCGTTCCTTGCGTTTACGAGTGAAAAGGTGCTTGCCGATGGTCTTGTCAAAGAGTTCTCCGGTCTGCCGGAGGATGAAGTCCGTGCTGCTGTTCATGCCGGATGGGAAGAGCTTGGCGCTGCAAGACGCGATATGCAGAAAAAAGGCGAGGAAACGCTTCAGTATATGAAAGAAACCGGCCGCAGAGGCATCGTGCTTGCCGGCCGGCCGTACCACATCGATCCGGAAATCCATCACGGTATCCCGGATATGATCAACTCCTACGGACTGTGCGTGCTGACGGAGGACTCTGTTTCCCATCTGGCACCGCTCGAGCGTCCGCTCCGTGTCAATGACCAGTGGATGTACCACACCCGTCTGTATGCAGCTGCAAACTATGTAAAGACACGCGACGATCTTGACCTGATTCAGCTGAACTCGTTCGGCTGCGGTCTCGACGCCGTTACCACCGATGAGGTTTATGAGATTCTGACCAGAAGCGGCAAGATTTATACCTGCCTGAAGATTGATGAGGTCAACAACCTCGGCGCTGCCAGAATCCGTGTCCGCTCTCTGCTCGCTGCCCTCCATGCACATGACCGGAAACAGGCGGTACGCGAGATTCTTCCGTCCTCGATCCAGAAACCGGTCTTCACGAAAGAAATGCGGAAAGACTACACCATCCTCTGCCCGCAGATGTCACCGATCCACTTCTCGATTCTGCAGCCGGCGTTCAACGCAGCCGGATACAATCTGGAAGTGCTTCCGAACGACAACAAAGAGGCGGTTGATGTCGGACTGAAATACGTTAACAACGACGCCTGCTATCCGTCTCTGATGGTAGTCGGACAGATTATGCAGGCGCTGCTCTCCGGCAAGTATGACCTGAACAAAGTGGCTGTCATCATGAGCCAGACCGGCGGCGGCTGCCGTGCTTCGAACTATATCGGATTTATCCGCCGTGCCCTGGAGAAAGCCGATATGACACAGATTCCGGTAATCTCCATTAACTTAAGCGGTCTGGAAGAAAATCCGGGCTTTAAGATTACACCGGATCTTGCGATCCGTCTCTGCTATGCGGCAGAATTCGGCGATATCATGATGAAATGTATTTACCGGATGCGTCCTTATGAGCAGAAGAAGGGTACAACAGACCGGATTCATCAGAAATGGGAAAAGATCTGTATTGATTTTATTTCAGCAAAACGCTTAAGCCATACCCGCTTCAAACAGATCTGCCGCACGATGATTCGCGATTTCGACCACATTCCGATCACCGATGAAAAGAAACCGCGTGTCGGTATTGTCGGCGAGATTCTTGTTAAGTTCCTTCCGGCGGCTAACAACCATCTGGCGGAGCTGCTTGAGAGTGAAGGCGCGGAACCGGTTGTCCCGGATCTGATCGACTTCTTCTGTTACTGCTTCTACAATACGAACTTCAAGGTAGAGCACCTGGGATTCAAAAAAAGGTTCTTCGATGCTGGGAAATACCGGTATTAAACTGATCAATTGGCTGCGCAGTGCGGCGGTTGCGGAGTTCAAGAAGAGTGAGCATTTTGATCCACCGGCCGATGTGCGGGATCTGGCAAAATATGCTTCCCCGATTGTATCCTGTGGTAACCAGACCGGTGAGGGATGGTTCCTGACGGGCGAGATGATGGAGCTGATTCACAGTGATGTTTACAACATCGTCTGTATCCAGCCGTTTGCATGCCTGCCGAACCACATTGTTGGTAAGGGTGTGATTAAGGCAATCCGTAAGGAGTATCCGAAGGCAAATATCGTGGCTGTCGACTACGATCCCGGTGCTTCGGAGGTGAATCAGCTGAACCGTATTAAACTGATGCTTTCTACTGCAAATAAGAATCTGAAGCAGAAATTGCGTGAAGAAAAAGACGTGTAAATTTACATAGTTTCAAGCAAAGCGGATATTCGCAATCCGCTTTGCTATTTGCTTGATTCAGTTAACCGAAAAGGCGGTCAGAGTCGAAAAACCTCTGACCGCCTTTTCTATTGGTTTTAGCGGTAAATCCGCAGGATACGGAGAACCTTTACCAGTTTTGTTCCCATTGGCATGCGGCGCATTTCGGCCTCGGTTGTCCCGGTTACAACCACAAAAGCAATCAAATATACAACAATTGCAATCAGGATTGCGATCAGCATGCTGATGGATGGGCGTTTGGTGATGGCAAAGAGCCCATAGTAAACAACCCAGGTTACGACGCCCATGATTGCAGCTGCAATCAATGGTTTTACGTAGGTGTTTTTGAATTCGTTGCGGAAATTCAAGTGTTTGCGGATTGATAGATTATTTAGTATGCACATGCTTAAGGAAAACAGGATTCCCGCAAAGACAACAGCATAGATATTTGTCTTCGGGAAGACTGCGAGAATCAAAGCCAGGATGGCAAGATCCATTCCAAGGGAAATGGCAGCGTTGTGCAGGGCTTTTTTCTGCTGGCCGATGGACTGCAGGACGCTGTTGGTAATGGTGGACAGTGCCGAAAACACAACTGAGACTGCACCCATCATCAACAGTTTGCCGGAAAGGCTCGAGCTTGACGGGAACAGAACTCCTGTGATCGGGAATGCCAGGACGCCAAGACCGACAGCTGCCGGGATGGAGATGAACATCGTCAGACGGATCGTCTCAAGAATCTTGTCGTTTGCCTCATCGAGATCACCGGTCGCATAACACGAGGATACCTCCGGCATCATCGCGGATGCGGATGCACTTGCCATGGCAAGCGGGACGTTGATCAGGGTAACATAATAGTTGGAAAACTCTCCATATGCGGCATTCAGTGCTTTCTGATTCTCTCCGTGCCATCCGAGGATGGTGAAGAACAGGTAATTGTCCAGGTAAGCGTTGCAGTTATAAATAAAGGTCGTAAAGATAACCGGTGTTACCATCAGAAAAAGAACCTGAAAAATTTCGCGGTAGGATTCTTCGCGGTGGCGCGTGTCCTTTGCCACTTTCCGCAGAATGGTTTTCCGATTTACGCCATAGACAATCAACATGAAGCAGAGGCCTGCCAGGACACCGGCTCCTGTTCCGAGGGTTCCGCCGGCGGCACCGAATTTGGCATGTTCGGTATCGTTTGTCGCGAACTGCTGGATGAAGAACCAGGCGGCGCCAATACTGAATGCGGCGTTGAATACCTGCTCGATGATCTGTGAAATTGAGGTCGGAATCATCGTGCTGTGGGCCTGGAAATAGCCGCGCAGAACGCCGAGAACAGCCGAGAAAAAGGATCGTCGGCGCCAATACACGCAGGGCGAGGAGTGCATTCTGCTGGTTATACGGCAGAAGGAATTTCCCGCCAAAGAATGCCACCAGTGCAGCAACTCCACCTACGATCACGGCGTAAAGAAGGGCACCGTGGAACACGCGATGTGCATTTCGGTACTCTTTTAATGCCAGACGTTCGGATACGATTTTTGACACTGCCATCGGAATACTATAGGAGGAGATCAGAAGCAGAATCGTATACAGATTACTCGCCGTACTGTAATAGCCAAGTCCCTCATTTCCAATCGTTTCGCCGAGCGGTGACCGGTATAAAATGACCGATCACACGTGAGATAATCGTTGCCGCCATTAAAAATAGAAGTATTTACTCAATAATGTATTTTTCTTTTTACTCATGCTTTGCTCCCGTATTACATTTTCGATCTGCCAGTCAATCGGCGCAAGACCGTTTTCTTCCAGATATTCGTTTGTTCTGGAAAACGGATGGCTGCCGAAAAATCCACGGTATGCAGAGAGCGGACTCGGATGAGCGGACATCAGCACCAGATGTTTCGGATTGTGGATCATCTCTTTTTTGCGCTGTGCGGGACGTCCCCAGAGGATGAATACCATCGGGCGGTCCTGCCCGGCGAGCACTTTGATTGCCGCGTCCGTGAACTGCTCCCAGCCGATTTCCTTGTGGGAATTTGCCTGATGCGCACGCACAGTCAGCACCGTGTTCAGCATCAGAACACCCTGCCGTGCCCATTTTTCGAGATAACCGTTGTTCGGGATGTAGCATCCCAGATCGTCTTCGAGTTCCTTGTAAATATTGACCAGAGACGGCGGAATGTCTACTTCCGGTTTTACGGAAAAGCAGAGTCCGTGCGCCTGTCCCGGCTCGTGGTACGGATCCTGGCCTAAGATGACCACTTTTACCTGCTCGAGCGGGGTAAAGTGGAACGCATTGAAAATATCATCAGCCGGCGGGTAAATAGTGCGGGTTTTGTACTCCGCTCCCACCGTCTGAAACAGATTTTTTATAATAATCTTTGGAGAATTCTCCTTTCAGGGCATTGGCCCAGCTTCCGCTAAGAGGCGGCATATCGTTTTCTCCCTTCCTTTTACAGGCGGACCGGCACATTGCGGCCTGCCAGATATTCTTTGACTTCACGAATTTCCAGTTCTTTGTAGTGGAACAGAGATGCGGCAAGTGCGGCATCGGCTTTTCCTTCGGTTAAAGCGTCATAGAAATGCTCCAGCGTTCCTGCGCCGCCGGATGCGATGACCGGAATGCCGACACTTTCTGCGATGGTTCTTGTCAGCTCAATATCATACCCTGCCTTTGTTCCGTCACAGTCCATGCTGGTGAGCAGGATTTCTCCGGCGCCAAGGCTTTCTGCATTTTTTTGCCCACGCAACGGCATCGATGCCGACATCGATCCGGCCGCCGTTTTTATAGATATTCCAGCCGCTTCCGTCCGCTCTTTTCTTTGCATCGATCGCAACGACCACGCACTGGCTGCCGAATTTCTGTGCCGCGTCGTGGATGAGCTGCGGATTGTTGATGGCAGAGGAGTTGATCGAGATTTTATCGGCTCCTTCGCGGAGCAGCATCTTGAAATCATCCACGGTACGGATTCCGCCGCCAACGGTGAATGGGATAAAAACGTTTGCTGCTACTTTGCGTACCATATCAACGACGGTTCCTCTCTGATCGGAGGAAGCAGTGATATCAAGAAAAACAACTTCATCGGCTCCTGCCTTGTCGTACGCTTTTGCGATCTCCACCGGGTCACCGGCATCTTTTAAATCGACGAAATTAACGCCTTTTACGACTCTTCCGTTTTTTACATCCAGGCATGGGATAATTCGTTTTGTAAACATCCGTCAGTCCTCCTCTCCAATTTCCGCAAAATTTTTCAGAATGGCAAGCCCAAGATCTGAGCTCTTTTCCGGGTGGAACTGGCAGGCGAACAGATTTTCTTTTTCCACAGATGCATGGATGTGTGTACTGTACTCTGTCGTTGCTTTTACAATTTCCTCCTCTTCTGCTTTCAGATAGTAGGAGTGGACAAAGTAAACATACGATTCCTGCGGGATGCCTTTGAATAAGCGTCCACCGTTCTGCAGATGGATGGAATTCCAGCCCATGTGCGGAATCTTTAAGCCCTCTTTGTCCGGAATCCGGAGAATTTCTCCTTTTAACAGACCAAGGCCTGCAACGCCCGGGCTCTCTTCGCTGCGTTCAAACAGGATCTGAAGCCCGAGACAGATTCCAAGAAACGGAGTCCCTTTTTCTACGATTTCATGAATAACCGGCACCAGATGATAGCGGTTCAGATTTTCCATCGCATCTCCAAAGCTGCCGACACCCGGCAGAACGACGTGATCTGCGCGTTTTAACACGTCTGGATCCCTGGTCAGTACAACCTCTTTTCCAAGGCTTTGAAAGGCTTTTTCCACGCTTTTTATATTTCCGGCATCATAATCGATCAGTGCAATCATAGGTGGGTCCTCCTCGTTTGTTATTTCAGTCCACGCCCCCTGTCATTGGGGGCATCTCTGCTGTTCTTTTGCAAACAGTACACTTCATTCTAACATACCGTTTTCTAAAATTCAAATTTTGAAAGTTATAAAATTATACAAAAATGCAGAAATTCTTAAGATTTCTTTTACTCCCGCTCCTTTCTTTCTTTTTATACTGGACAAATGGCGGGCATCACGCTACAATAAGAGCGTTGCACTAAGAAACGATAACATTTTGCAAAAAACGAGAGGTGTATATGATTACCAAATATCTGATTGTATTTTGATTTCCATGGTTCCGCTCATCGAGCTGCGTGGTGCGATTCCGTACGCGGTAGCTTTCCATATTCCGACGCTTCCGGCCTATCTGATCGCCGTCATCGGAAATATGCTTCCGGTTCCGGTTATTTTCCTGTTCGCTCGAAAGGTTCTTGTCTGGGGATGTGATAAAAAGTATATCGGAAAGTTCTTCACCTGGTGTCTGGAAAAAGGCGAAAAAGGCGGGGAAAAACTGAAAGCAAAAGCCGGCCGCGGACTTCCGCTCGCCCTGCTGCTCTTCGTCGGCATCCCGCTCCCGGGAACCGGCGCATGGACCGGCACACTGGCCGCAAGTATCCTCGATATGGACTTTAAGACCAGCGTTCTCGCCATCATGGGCGGTGTTCTCCTTGCAAGCGTCATCATGCTGCTTGCAAGTTCCGGCGTATTCGGGGCAATTGGGGCGCTTTTGGCGTAAACGGCTCTGCTTCCGTTTCAATTCCATAAAATTTGGCTTACAGCCGCACAGATTTGTTTTTCCCGATCTGTGCGGCTGTTTTTGTATAACTTTTTTCTAACAGAAATTTTCCCTGCTGTTTCCTGTTCACGTTTTTCCGGATCGAATTCTGTTTCTTTTCTTCCAGTATTTTCTTGTACTATTTTCCATTTTTCCCATCTTGAACATTCGTTCGATTTGTGTTACACTTCTTTTATCGAACAGTTGTTCTTTTTTATAAAAATACCTGTTATCTTATTGTTTTACTTTTATTCGTATTCATTTGGACATAGAAAGGAATTTTTCTGCCATGCAGTTATCATCACAAACACTTTCTCTCTCCGAGAAGCTGAATCTTCTCGCTGACGCGGCCAAATACGACGTTGCGTGCACTTCCAGCGGTGTGAACCGTGCCGGAAAACAGGGACATCTCGGCAATTCGGTCTCCTGCGGTATCTGCCACAGCTTTTCTTCCGACGGACGCTGTATCTCTCTGTTGAAAATTCTGCAGAGCAACGACTGTATCTACGACTGTAAATACTGCGTCAACCGCGCCGGGAATGACCGGCAGCGCGCCACGTTTACACCGGAGGAGGTCTGTACACTCGTCACGGAATTTTATCGCCGAAACTATATTGAGGGACTCCTTTTTAAGTTCCGCCGTCTGCAAAAATCCTGCCCATACGATGGAGCTCATGTACCGCACTCTGCATCTTTTACGTAATCGTTACCGCTTTAACGGCTACATCCACGTCAAAGCTATCCCGGGCGCACCCGCCGAGCTGATCGAAAAGACCGGCTATCTCGCCGACCGCATGAGCGTCAATCTGGAACTCCCGACCGGAGAAGGGCTGCAGAAACTGGCCCCGCAGAAGACACAGAAAGCGATTTTAAAACCCATGCGCCAGATCCAGTCCGGTATTGTAGATTACCGGCTGACCGCAGGGAAAAGCGCTTTTTTAGAGCGTTCCTCGGGAAACCGCTATCTCTCCCACTCCATTTTCGATACACGAAAGCAGATTTCCGCCTCCGCTGCCGATCTGGGCTGGATCTCTTCCTCCTCCGCGCGGTCACTGCCGGAAAAGGAACGCTCTGCTCCCTTCGTTCCTGCCGGCCAGAGCACGCAGATGATCATCGGTGCGACAAAGGAAAACGATTACCAGCTTCTCTCCACCTCACAGCTTCTCTACCAGCAGTATGACCTGAAGCGCGTCTTTTACTCCGCCTACATTCCGGTCAACGAGGATTCCGCCCTGCCCTCACGTGAAACCAAGCCGCCGCTTCTTCGGGAACACCGCCTTTATCAGGCAGACTGGCTGCTCCGCTTCTACGGTTTTCAGGCGGATGAACTGCTCGATGAAGCCCACCCGAACTTTCATGCACAGCTCGACCCGAAATGCGACTGGGCGCTGCGCCATATGGAGCTGTTTCCGGTGGAGATCAACACGGCTGAGTATGCCGACCTTCTGCGCGTTCCCGGCATCGGGCCGAAATCGGCCATGCGGATTGTAAAGAGCCGCAGAAGCTCCCATCTTTCATTTGAGCATCTGAAAAAGATCGGTGTGGTGCTGAAACGCGCCAAATATTTTATCACCTGCGAGGGAAAAATGATGTATCACATGCGGCTGGAACAGCAGTTTCTGTCCCGGCAGCTCACGGGAGAGGAAGCCGCCTCCAACTGGGAGGTTTCCCATCCGGAACAGTATCAGCAGCTTTCTCTGTTTGATGCTGCCGTACCTGGGCATATATAATCCCGGGCGTTCTTCTCACGGAAAAGCCTTTTTGCTGTATCTGCGCTTTTTTGCAGAAGGCTGTTGTCTGTATCAATTGATTTCAGAAAGGATTTTATTATGACTGTTTACACCTGCAGCCCGGATCTTGCGTCGATCCTGACCTGCATCTATGAAGCCTGGAATTCCCGTCTCTGCTACCGCAATGTACGGCTGATGACGGAACCAGTCGGCAATCTGGAGCTGTTCTGCGATTACTGCCATGTTGAGCCGGACACAGAAAAAGCCGCCAGCGTCACGCAATCCATTCAAAAGAAGATCGGCGCAGCAGCCTGGCGGCTCGTCTATCTCTGTGCAATGTCCGAGAGAAGCGACGCTCCCGACGTCATTTATCGTTTTCTGCTCTACGGCTTTTCCTATGGAAAGGATACCCTGCATATGCTGCAGGAACCGGCGGTATTCCACGCTTTTGAAGTTTCCCGTCAGGTCACAAATGAAGCGCATTCGTTCCGGGAATTTATCCGTTTTGCAAATATTTCCTCCGGTTTTCCGATCCTGGTCTCGCATATTTCCCCGAAAGCCAATGTGCTGACCCTGGTCGCTCCCCATTTTTCTGACCGGCTCCCCTCAGAAAACTGGATGATTCTCGATGATAACCGGCAGCTTGCTGTCGTGCATCCCGCTGACCGGCCCTTTTATCTGACCCGTCTTTCTCCGGATGAAATAGAACGCCTTTCCCTCACGGAATCCACTTCGGACCCTTACGAAGAACTCTGGAAAGGATTTTTCACCGCAATTGCCATCAAAGAGCGTTCCAATCCCGACTGTCAGCGTACGCATCTGCCGCTCCACTACCGGGATCATATGCCGGAATTTAAAAATCTTTAGAGTCTTAGAATTTTTTCCAGCTGTTCCATGTTCAGCACAAACACAGTACAGCCTCCTGCCTGGGTATCAATCGGAACAGAGTAATTTCCGCCCGGGCAGAAGTTTCCGCTTTCCATCGGGGTGGCCGCATAGGTAACTGTTTTCCGAAGCCCTGCTTCCTGTTTTAAGATCGCAAGCACAGCGTCGAGCTTATGATCATCGGTTCCGATCAGCAGTGTTGTGTTCTTCTCCTTCAGGAAACCGCCGGTCGTGGCAAGCTCCGTCACAAAAAAGCCCTTTTTTGTTCAACTCGGCAATGGTGTCTGCCTCGTCCTCTTTCCGTAATACAGCAACAATTAACTTCATACAAATTCCTCCTCGCATCCTCCGGTCAAACGGATTCTGATTTTTGAAAAGTCAGCTGCTTATGCCGTATGGCACATTGCATTTTTCTGTTTTCACAGTAAAATAGCATAATGTCACGGAAAAATGAAAGTCTTTTTTGACTTTTCACTTCAAATCCGTATGACACGGTTCCATTTTCGAATACCGCGTCCACTTCGTAGATGTAGCCGGCCTCGGCTCCCGGAATGCTCCAGCTCTCCGCATGCTCCACAGAAACGCTTTCTCCCTCCGGGTAACCATTGCCAAAGTTCTGCCCCCGGTCTTCGGCCGGCCATCTTTCTGCTGTGACAGAATCCGGCTCCTCCGAGAAGACAAGCTCCAGATCGGTTTTTCCTTCGTCATTTGCTGTATGCAGATCACTCAGTTCCGTCCATTCCAGAATGAACGCACTGTCCGCAACGACGTTCTGACCATTGCCGTCCTCATCAACATAAGACCAGGTATAACCTCCCTGTGTTGCCATAGCTGTCACCTGGGCATTTGGCTGTGTGTAGCACAGATTCAGAAACGGAATTTCCGATGGATCCTTTTCCGGCAGAATCTGGGAAAGTTCCTCATCGAATTTTTCTGCATCCGCCTCCGTACCGCCGCTGATTCTCATAATACGGCTGATACCCGGATATTGTCCCCGGATAGGAGTTCAGCATAATACCGTCGCCCTCCACTTGAAGAAAATCTCCTTTTTTGATCTCGGACGGATCAATAGCATTTCCATTTTCATCGTAAAGTGTGTCGGACGGTGTATGTGTCACATAGATGTTTCCGTGTTCCAGATCTCCCAGGTACCATAACCCGGAATCTTCTGCAAGAAATACGGCTTTCTGTACTTCTTCTGCCCTATTGCTGTCCGCTGCAGTACTTGCTGTATCTGCATTCAGATTTCGGTCCCGTTCCGTTTTCATATAGATTCCGCCTCCAATCAGCACGGCGGCAACTACAACACCGGTCACTCCAAAAAGTAACTGCGTTTTCTTTTTTCCATAAGCGTATTCTTCCTTTCCTGTTGTTTTCCCGTTTTTTCTACACGACTTGTTTTATCTTTCTGCAAGACATGCAAGAAACGGTTCCCCGTTACTTTTCAAATTTTCGCTCTCGCCGACACCAGAGACCGCCAGCATTTCCTCTTTGTTGGACGGTTTCTCCATCGCCATCTGGATCAGTGTTTTATCCGAGAAGATAATATACGGAGGCACTTTATGCTCCTTTGCAAGCTCCATCCGGAGTGCCCGCAGTTTTTCGAATACCGCTGGCCTCCTCGTTGGAAAGATCCTTTGCCGCTGCCGAGGTTTTTGTCTTGTCTTCTCTTTTGCGGCTTTCGGAATCCGCTTTTTCTTCTTTTGCCATCTTCATCAGCATCGTGCCGTCCTCATCCAGCAGCTCCGCCGCTTTTGGCAACAGGCGCACAATGCTGTATGTGTCGGCCGTTACATAGAGATATTCCCGGACCTGCAGTTCATTTAAGATCTGCCGCAGCCGGTAGACCGGCTCTTTTGCCAGTTCCCCGTAATGGGTGTTTTCATCCATGCGGTACTGGCGGATTTTCGCGGTATTCGCACCGTGCAGCGTATCGAGAATCACCGTTGTGCCGTACCGCTGACGGCATTCCCGCACACAGCCAAGGATTGCCTTTGCCGCCGCTGTCACATCCACCGTTTCAAATTCCGAGAGGCAGTTGGAACAGTTTCCACAGTAATTGGAACCGTATTCCCCGAAATACCGCAGGATATAATCTCTGAGGCACTCATGGGTGAAACAGTAAAACGTCATTTTCTTCAGCCGTTCCTCCTCCCGCTGACGGATCAGCGCTGTCGTCTCGGGATCCTCACTCTCCTGCGCCATGTTTTCGATAAAAAACTGGTTTGTGATGACGTCCTGTCCCGCGTACAGCAGAATGCATTCCGCCGGAAGGCCATCCCGTCCCGCACGGCCGGCCTCCTGGTAATAGCTTTCCATATTTTTCGGCATATTATAATGGATGACGTACCGCACATTCGATTTATCGATTCCCATACCAAAAGCGTTTGTCGCTACCATGATCTGCTTCCGGTCATAAATAAAATCTTCCTGGTTTTCCTTCCGTTCCAGGTCAGAGAGACCCGCATGGTATCTTGTGACAGAATATCCTTTCTGCTCGAGTTTCTCACAGACCTCCTCCACATTTTTTCTGGTCAGACAGTAAATAATTCCGCAGTCCGCCTCGTGCTCTGCAAGGAATGATTCCACGGCTGCGAATTTATCTTTCGGCTGCTGTACCGTAAATTTCAGATTTTTCCGGTCAAAGCCTGTGACCAGACGTACCGGATCACGCAAAGACAGCAGTGCTTCGATATCATCCCGTACCTCTTTTGTTGCCGTTGCCGTAAAGGCACCGATCACCGGCCGTGCGGGAAGCTGCTCGACAAACTCTGTGATTTTCAGGTAGCTTGGGCGGAAATCCTGACCCCACTGGGAAATACAGTGTGCCTCATCAACACTAAGCATCGAAATTTCCATCGACTGCACCGCGCACAAAAATTCCGGTGTCAGAAGGCGTTCCGGGGCGACATAAATAATCTTGTACCGGCCCTCCATGGCAAAGCCGAGTGCCTTCCGGTACTGCGCCGCACTTAAGGAGCTGTTCAGAAACGCAGCGTGAATCCCCGCCTGGTTCAGGGTCGATACCTGATCCTTCATCAGAGAAATCAACGGTGATACCACCAGGGTAATTCCTGGCAGCAGAAGCGCCGGAATCTGATAACACAGCGATTTTCCTGCTCCGGTCGGCATAATGCCGAGCACGTCCTGTCCGTTCAGAAGCGCATCCACCAGCATCTCCTGCCCCTCTCGGAAGGAATCGTAACCGAAGTACTTTTTTAAAAAGCCTCATATTTTGTCATCTTGTTTTTCTCTGCCCTTTCCATCCACTCTACCTCCATTGTGACATAGATTGCAGGTAAAGTCAAACAGATGTGTGCCGCATGTTTTCTTTCATCCATACATATATTGTCTCAAAAAGTCCTGGAGGGGGATTTTATGCGTTCTCTTTCACCCCTTTCCCGCCGGATCCTGAAAAAACGCCGGTATCGCCGCCGCTTTTTTCTGCTCCGCTTTTCTTTTTGGCTCTGTTCTGTCCCACTTTACCTGCCGTGCGCTCCGAAAGGCAGCCCCAGTTTTTCTCTCTGCTGCGCCGGAGACACCTGTTTCTTCCGTTTCGATGCCCGTCCTCTCCTCTGCTGCCGAAAACTGGGGGCTCTCCTTCCCGGAAAAAGGGAAGACTCCCGTCGGCAATGCTACATCCGAAGAGCTTGCCGCCTACAACGCCTGGTTTGCCGCTTCACCGGAAGAAAACATCATCTATCTGACGTTTGACTGCGGCTATGAAAACGGCAACACCCCGGCGATCCTTGACGCACTCCAGAAGCATCAGGCACCCGCAGCGTTCTTTGTCGTCGGCAATTTTCTCTCCGATCAGCCGGATCTTGTCAAACGCATGGCAGCGGAAGGCCATATCGTCGGAAACCACACCTGGTCGCACCCGGATATGTCCAAAATCTCCACGCAGGAAGCCTTCTCCGAAGAACTGAACCGAGTCTCCACTCTTTATCAGGAGACCACCGGCCAGGAAATGGTGAAATTTTACCGCCCGCCGCAGGGAAAATACAGCACACAGAACCTGCAGATGGCAAAGGACCTCGGATACCATACGTTTTTCCTGGAGTCTCGCCTATGTAGACTGGTACCAGGATCAGCAGCCAACCCACGAGGAGGCTTTCGAAAAGCTGACCGGACGCATTCATCCCGGCGCCATCGTTCTGCTTCATAATACCTCCTCAACCAACGCGGAGATTCTCGATGAGCTGCTGACAAAGTGGGAAGAAATGGGCTATTCTTTTGGCTCTCTTAACCAGCTCACCGTGAAATCTGCCTGAATACGTTTTCTCATGTTCCTCCCCTGCCTCCGTTTTTCCTCTGTTCCGACTTTTTTGATGCTGCTCTCAAACCTGACTGCCCCTTCTTTTACTGTTTTCCAGAGCCGCAGCACACAAATCAGATTCGGCACCGCCATGCAGGCATTGGCAAGCTCTGCAAAGTTCCAGACGATTTCTGCCACACAGACACATCCTGCTGATGCTGCAAGCAGAAGAAACACGGTAAACCATTCCGAAACTCTCCTTTTTCACCAGCCAGACAAACGCCTGCTCCCCCTGGTAGGCCCAGCCCGCCATCGTTGCAAACGCGAACAGCAGAATCCCGATCGTAACAAGATAACCTCCCGCCGGTCCGAACACACTTTCAAATGCCCGGATTACCATCGCCGCGCCATCCGCTTTTTCCGCTTCCGCTGCCCGCTCTGCCGCCCCGGTCACTCCGACGGCAAGACCGGTCACAAGGCAGATTACCATGGTATCAACAAACACACCGGTCATACTGATATATCCCTGCCGCACCGGATCGTCCGTCTGCGCCGCAGCGGCACTGATTCCGCCTGCTCCCAGCCCCGCTTCATTGGAAAAAGCACACCGCGGGAAATCCCATACCGCAGAGCCGGCGGCAGCAGGGCAATTCCGGCTCCCACTGCGCCTCCCGATGCCGCCCGGAAAGAAAAATGCATTCTGCACCATCTCGGACAGCGTTCGCGGAAGCTCGCCACCATGCAGACAGATCACAATTCCTGCCCCGCACAGATAAAAGAGCGCCATCCCCGGTACCAGCACCTCCGCCGCTTTTGCAATGGAACGCAGTCCGCCTGTCACAACGAGCAGCAGAAGAATCGTCAGTACCAGTGCGCATTTTTTCTCTTTCCACGCCAAAGGTATCCTGCATCGCCAGCGCAATCGAGTTCGCCTGCGTCATATTTCCCATTCCGAGCGATACCAGAACGGCACTCCCGGAAAAAAAGTACAGCCAGCACCTTTGCCAGTTTTTCCTCTGGAAAGGCTCTCGTCAGCGTTACCATCGGACCACCGCAGTAGGTCCCGTCTTTCTTTTGCATCCGGTACTTCACAGAAAGAAAGCTCTCCGAAAATTTCAGTGCAAGCCCGATCACCGCTGCCAGCATCATCCACACCAGTGCTCCCGGACCGCCAAGTGCCATCGCCGAGGCAACGCCCACGATATTGCCTGTCCCGATCTCTGCTGCCAGTTCCGTCATCAACGATGCGAACGGCGAAACACCTGCTTCTGTTGGTTCCCCGGTGCGCCTCGCTCTGCGGCCAAACGCTGTCCGAAGTGCAAAAACCAGACGGCGAACCGGCAGCGCACGAAGCTGGATCATCAGAAAAATGCCTGTCCCAAGCAGCAGAAAAAGAAGCGGCGGCCCCCAGGCGATTTCATTCGCCTTTTTTAGAAATGCATGGATTTTTTCCAGATTGTCTGCACTCATTTTCCTTCCCCGTACATCACAACGTTTTCTTTGCACTTTATGCAGAGCTGTGCAAAAAAATGAACCCGACAGCGGCCTGCAGCCCCGTCCGGTTCTTTCTGTGTTCATCCTATTTTACTGTATTCTGCTTTCGCCCGTTCTCAGGATTCCTGCTCTTTTAAATCGTCCGCCACCAGAACGCCCGCTTTGAAGCCCATCAGCATCATCTCGAGCATTTCCGCATCGTAATTGCGGTATTTCAAGTAATAAAACAGGGAATCCAGATAGTTCAAGAAGCCCTTTTTCGTTTCCGGGCTTAAAATCACCCGTTTTCCGTCACCCATCAGATACTTTGCAATGCGGGAAAAGACAAATTTTTCATTCAGAAATGCCATCGCATCCGATGTCTCATCCTCCACCAGAATCTGGATCGGTTTTCTCCGCAGCAGCCAGTAGGTCTCATAAGAGATTACTTTCAGCGAATTGATATGTTTCGCCTGGTGAAAATGTTTTAGGCGGGAAATATCCGTGAAATAGTCCAGCACCGCATGGCTTAACAGCGATTCACTGATCTGGATTTTCTCGCGAATGCCGAGACTTTTGGCAAATTCCTCGATCTCTTCATAAAAAACCGGTCATAACGGCTCTGAATCACTTCCTCAGAAAATTCTTCCAGGAGTCCATCGTAGTTTGTATATATTTTTTCCTATTGTATTCATTTTTCCTCCCCGGGCAGATTCAGAATTTCATAACAGAGTTTCGTCCGGACAAAGTCGGTATATTCGGTCATCTCGCGTTTTTCCATTGTTCCATAGCGGATCGGCGAGGTATTTCCCATCAGATGTTTTCGGATTTTTCCGGCTTTGACTGCCGCCATCATATTCTCCGCAGAGTCCTCTGCTGCATGAGAGAAGCCCATGCGGCCCGTGTTTCTTCCATCCATTTTTTATCCTTTCCCATGTCTGAAAAGCAGTTTTATTCTTTCAGTATGCTCCAGACGGCATCATCCATCGTATGAATTTCGTTCAGATCGCGTTTTTCTACCGCTGCCTTGACCTGCGGTTTTAATTCACGCTTGCGCACGATCGTTTCCTTGCTCTGGAACTTCTCATCCGGCACAACCTGGAGACGGCGGTAGAACGATCCCATCTCATCTCCCATGCCCGCCAGACGGTTCAGCAGCTCGGAAAACTCTGTCAGCATGGCGTTTCCCTTGCGCCGCGGATAAAGAATGCTGTGGTCAATCTCTCCCCAGCCCTCCTCGAACAGCGTCTTAATCTGAATTTCAATGTAGACGCCGCGGTAAATGACAATGTAATGCACCGCACGGTAATGTTTCCGGTCCAGAATGTTCTCCTCCGGAATCCAGTTCACATAGATGTCGGCGTAATCGCCAAGTCTTGTATGGACTTTCGGCGGCTCTGCCATATAGCCCGACGCATTTTTGTCGTAGTCACGGCCGTAATCACGGATGTATTTTTCCGGATCGTTTTTCAAACCAGTGGGTAATATATTTATGGAAGTTTACCCAGTCCTCCCGATACAGCAAAAGTCCCCGGATTCCGATCAGGTCTGTCACATAACGCATATAGTTTGTCGCATCTATTTTCCGGTATTTTGCATAATTTTCCAGACGCTTGCGCACCAGCTTTTCCACCAGATGTTCGGTGTCCTTCAGGCGGCTGTGGTACGACTGCAGTCCGATCTCTTTTTCCTTGTCCTGCAAAAAAGTTCTGCTACGAATTCTTTTTCGGATCTTTTCCAGCGTCGGCCGGCGCCGTTCATAATCATCCGCAATTTCCAGCAGTTCTTCCCAGGAAATATCTGCCTCTTCAAATTCCTGCGGCAGAATCCCAAATTTCTGCAGAAACTCGCCTTTTGTCAGATACACGTAGATTCCTCGCTCTCTTTGTCAATTCAACGTACAGGTTTCTTTTTTCAGAACGCACCCCGGAGAAACCCGGCCCCGCTGCGTTCTGACGCACCGGAGAGATTATAGCACATTCATCCCCGCTTCACAAGTAAAATCTTTATTTAAGAATGCACATTTCCACTTTAATCTTTCTGCCAATTTCTTAAACTTTCCTTAAGCTGTCTTGATATTTCACCTGCCCCATGGTAAGATGATCGTGACTTAGCAGAATTATCTGCTGTTTACACTTACATTAAGAGGGAGGTCTTTTTTATGTGGACTCGAGAGGAACTGAAAACCCGCGGAAAAGCCGCATTTTTACGCAATTACTGGATCTGTGTGGTAGCCGCCCTGATTCTGACTCTGCTGGTCGGAAGCGGTACTTCTAATTCTGGAAATTCCAACAATGACAGCAATCAGACTAACTCGGTCGGTATATCTGGATTTACGATTTCTTCCGATAACTTCAATGTGGAATCCTTTGCAGAAAGATTCACCCCGCTTGGACCGGTTAAATTTGTTTTTACTGTCTTCAGCGGCATTGTACTTCTTGTCATTGGTCTTGCCTTTATTCTGATCCGTATTTTTGTTCTTGCACCATTTGAGGTAGGAGGCTCGAGGTTTTTCCATTGAAAACCTCGATGGAAAAAGGTCGGGACTTGGCAACATACTGTTCGGATTCCAGAACGGCTACTATGGAAAAAGCTGTGTGGACTCTGTTTTTAAAAAAGTCTTTATATATTCCTCATGGTCGCTGCTTCTTCTGATTCCTGGAATTGTGAAAGCTTATGAATACCACATGGTTCCTTATCTTCTCGCCGACTACCCGGAACTTTCGACCGAAGAAGCATTCCGCATCAGCCGTGAAATGATGAACGGTGAAAAAGATGAATACATTTATTCTTGATCTCTCCTTTATCGGATGGTATATTCTTTCCGGAATCACCTGCAATCTTGTCGGTATTTTTCTATCTGTATCCGTACAAATATGCAACCGATGCCGAACTGTTCCTGGTTCTGAAACAGAATTACTTCTCCAGCCGAAGTTATGGCAATACGTATCAGGCTTACTAAACCGCACAAAAAATCAGTGCTTCTCTTTTTCTGGGAAGCACCTGATTTTTATGTATTTCTTTTAATATCTCTTAGATATAATCTTTCATTTCAAAATTACCGCATCAGAATATCGCACAGTTCTCGATGCCAAGATCCGAGGTATTCAGGATCATATGGTAGTTATTGACATCGCCCCATGTCTTTCCGGTATTTTTATAATAATACTCGGCACGCTGCTTGTCTGTCTCTTCCAGCATCACCTCAGCCGCCTCTCTTGTCAGGGAAAACAGCTTCATGATACGTTTGATCCGGTCCTCTTTGTCCGCGCAGACATAAATATTGATGACGTTGCGTTTTATCTTTCAGAAACTCCGAAGCACACCGTCCAATGATAATACACGGCTGTTTCGCCAGCTCGCGGATCGCATCCGCCTCAGATTCAAAGGCATTTTCACGCATGCCGTGCTCTACATCGTCCTTATCATATACCGGGATATGCAGTCTCTCGGAAAGTTCTTTCGCAATAATACTCGCCCCAGTACCAAACCGGCGGCTCATCGTAATAACTAAGTTCATTTGCCACTTCCTCCTTCGCACTTCTCATAACGCAAACAACGCCTATGACAATCTAAAAAAATTTTTCTTTCGCTGTACTTTTATTATAACAAACCCCACCGAAAACTCAAGGTTTTTCGACAGGGGTATTGGCGTGCTATGCGATTGTGATTTCTTCTATTTTCTTCTTTCCAAAATAGTTAAACAGCGCGATCACTCTTCCCGTGCAGACCATGGCTACAACAGTGCCGCTTCCGATTCCCACCGGTCGTCCTGCACCGATCATTCCGATAGCAAGGGAGATGACAAGGGCAGAGAAATCGAAAAGATTTTTTCCGAATCCCATATTTTTTCCACAGCGCTCACCGAGAACTCTTGCCAGTCCGTCCGCCGGATTTGGGACAATGTTGACATCTACGGTGACAGCAGCGCCGATTCCCGTCAGGATGATAGCAAGGGCAAGGACAAGAAGCCGGCTTCCCATCTGTTCAGGTACCGGGAGAACCCGGTCAAAGATGGTAATAAAGGCGCTGGTCAGGTAGCTGGCCGCAACCTGTAAGAGCTGGAACGGTCGGAAAATTTTCCTTTCAGCAGCACAATCTGCAATACGATAAAGATCAGATACGCCACAAAGACTGCCGTTCCTGTTTCATAGCCAAAAATCTGTGCCACAGCGTACGGCATGGAGATAATGGGCGACACGCCGAGGTTCGTCTTTGTATTCAATGTGATGCCAAGTGCCAGCACGATAATTCCAACCAGATAAAGCGCAATACGCAGCATCCATTTCTTTTGCTTTTCCTGCATGATTTTTCTTCCTCTTCTATTCCTGTTCTTCTTCCAGTACACATCCTTCCGGCGCGTAAGTCTCAAACAGCCAGTCCTCGAGCGCATTCAGGTTATCGTCGGAATGCTCAACCTCGCGTGCGTAACGCCAGGAAAGCTCCTCAACGTCATGCATGGAAAGTGTTTTTCCGTTTTCCAGCCACCGCGCAAGCAGGATTTCCTGGATCCAGCGAACGGAGAAAAGGGCAAGTTCCATTTTGGAACAGACCATATCATCGTAGACGGCACCGCAGAAATAGGTGTAGACGAAGAACATCAGAAGCTGCTCGCCTATGTTTTCCCACTCGGCACGACGGCTGCTTTTCGCTCCCCAGGTGCGGTGAAATTCTTCACAGATGGCCTGGTAAGCAGATTCGCCGTTCTGGTACAGCACTTTTTCTGTACCGTCAAGCACCTCATCCCATTCCGGGCGCAGGCGCTCGAGGCTTCGGAGAACAGCCAGTTCTTTTCTCTGACGTTCCCATACGTGGAATCCCGCAGCGTCCACACCTTTTTGGGCCAGACTTTCCGCCGCGCACTCGCTTAAGGTTCCCTCTTCCAAATGCTTCTCATATTTCCGAAGCAGATCATCAATATCGTATTCCCGCTGTTCTTCCATGCAGATCTGATACTGTTCGGCAAGCTGTTCCGCCGCCCTCATGCGCTCCTGCAGCGGCATCGTACGGTTCTGCAGAATTTTCGAACAGAACATCTCTGGTATCTTCCAGCTGCGAGAACATCATGAAATCGAACTCTTCGAAATCATCCTCCTCGTCGGTCTCCTCCGCAAGGAAGCGCACCGGCTCCTGGCAGGACAGAATGATTCGCGCCGCCTCCGGGCAGGAAAGGGACAGGGAAAGCTCCCGCAGTCCCTCATATTCTTCCGTATGTCTCGGGTACAGACGGCACGTATCGCAAAGCGCATCCGGGCCCAGTGCCTTGTAGAGGTCACAGAGATTCTCATCATTCAAAAAATGCACAGCGGCGGTTCTTCTGATAGAAACACTCCTCTTCCCAGTCGATGGAATTGCGCAGACGTTTTCCAAACTCGCCCTGCTCCTTTCCGTACCGCTCCAGAGAATCCTCGTCGATCACAATCTGCCAGCCGGCGCAGCAGGTATCCGGACAATCTCCTGCTGTGCATGTAACTGATCGTGAAAAATGTGGTTTCAAATATCTCATGCTTTTTTTACTTTCCTTCTTTATATTTCTGTACGATCCACGCACCGGCCTCACCAACCGGCATACCGCATTTTTTCAGCAATGAGTGCGACACTCTCGTACTCCGGGTAAACATTTTTCTATCTCTCCATGACGGCAGATCTTGACAGCGGCATCCCCGTATTCGGTCGTGATCGTTGCAAATTCGCGTTTCATCACGGTACGCTCCATCTGGCAGCGACGGATTCCGATCGTGGTTGTCTCCGTGAAAATAATATTCTCCAGTGTTTCCCGCTTTTCTTCCTCGCAGATCACATCCAGCTGATATGCTGGACGGATTTTTCTTCATATAGACCGGAATATAATGAACATCCCTTGCACCTGCCTGCAGCAGTTTTCCCATACAGTAACCGAGTGCCTCACCGGTGCAGTCGTCGATATTGCATTCCAGCTTCCAGATCGTATCTTTTTCGTCATTTTCCTCGGTTTCCAGCATCATAGCCCGTAAAAGTGACGGCCGCTCATACGTCCGTTTTCCGGCTCCAAGACCTGCTTTCGTGCATTTAAATGAGGACGGAAGTTTCTCTTTTGTTCGGATAGCAGCAACAATAGCTGCACCGGTCGGTGTAACAAGCTCGCCCTTGATTCCGGTTGGAATAAGCGTCAGGCCGTGCGTCTGCACGATATTTAAAACGGCCGGTACCGGAACCGGGATCAGTCCATGCTGGCATCGGATAAAACCGCTTCCCTCGCAGAGCCCCGTCACAATCACCTCGTCCGGCGCCAGGTTGTCCAGGCAGACGGCGGCGGCAACAATATCTACAATGGAATCGACCGCTCCTACCTCGTGAAAATGCACCTGATCGAGCGGCACACCGTGCGCTTTTGCTTCTGCTTCTGCAAGAATCTGGAAAATCCGCTCTGCCAGAGCTCTCGCTCCCGGTGTCAGATCACCGCGGCGGATAATGGCAAGAATCTCCGGCAGGCCGCGGTGCTCATGATGGTGATGATGCTCTCCTGCGTGTTCCTGGTCATGGCTGTGTGTATGTTTCTGGTCATGTACATGCTCATGATCGTGCGTATGCTCGTGCTTGTGTACATGCTCATGATCGTGCATATGCTCATGATGGTGTACATGCTCCTCTCCATGCGCATGCACTTCCGCCATATCCCCATGCAGATACGCCATATCATGATCGTGGTTCTCATGCTCCGCATCCAGAATGACATTGAAGTCGCAGGCATCCAGCCCCGATTTTTTCACTCTCGTAACGGCAGTTTTGTATCCCGGCAGCTGAAGGCTTGCCAGTGCCTTCTCCAGTACCTCCTGGTCTGCTCCCAGATCGAGCAGAGCCGCAACGGTCATATCCCCGCTGATTCCGCTCCCGCACTCCAGATATAAACTTTTACTCATCTTTATGCACTCCCATTCTGTTAATCTGTGTTGCAATATATCCGGCCCCATAACCGTTGTCGATGTTTACGACAGCAATTCCGTTCGCACAGGAATTAATCATCGTAAGCAGCGCCGAAAGACCATTCATGCTGGCCCCGTAGCCAACGGATGTCGGAACAGCAATCACCGGCTTGTCCACCAAGCCGCCGAGCACGCTCGCCAGCGCTCCTTCCATACCGGCAACGGCTACAACGCAGTTGGCGCTCTGAATCGTATCGAGACGCGACAGCAAGCGGTGGATACCGCTCACACCGACATCGTAGATACGCGCAACGTTTGCACCAAAGTATTCTGCGGTCTGCGCCGCCTCCTCGGCAACGGAAATATCCGCGGTTCCAGCCGTGCAGACGGCGATTTTGCCGATCCGCTTCTTGTCTTTTTTTCCTATTTTCAAAATATGGGACAGCGGATCATACACCACTTCCGGAAACTTTTCCCGGATCAGCTCATACTGATGCTCACTGGCTCTCGTTCCGAAGACCTCCCCATCCTGCTCGTACAGACGCGTAAAAATCTTCAGCAGATGTTCATCCGCCTTCCGTGCACAGAAAATGACCTCCGCAAATCCGCTCCGGATTTCACGGTGCGTATCCAGCTTCGCATATCCCATCTCCTCGAATGGCTCTTTTTTGAAATATTTTTCTGCCTCCTCGATCGAAATTTCGTTGTTTTTTACTTTTTCTAATACCTCTCTTGCCTCCAAAGCATTCACCTCGTTTTCGTTTTTTCCTTTTTTTCACACCCACATACAATACAACATAAAAAGAAAGCCGAAACCTCTGCTTTGTCAGAACCTTCTCTTTTCTGACACCGCAAATCTCCAGCTTTCTTTATTCTAAACTATAAAGTGCACTTTAAGTCAAGCAGATTCTATACACAGTATACCGTTCTTTTCCCGTTCCTGCAATCCCTTCTTTTCGCGGCTTTATCCGGCATACGGAAGATCTGCAAAATATGCATGCTCATCTACCCCGTGAATCATATAAGTATATCCGTCTTCTGTCTCCACTTCAATCCGGCACTGTGTTCCATACGAAGTTTCTGCATCCAGATACGTTTCTTTATCGGTTTCCTGTGGGATCAGTTCCGTACCTGCCGGAAGGACTCTGTTTTCTGTGCTTCCGTCTTCGTTTTGAACGATAACTTCCAGTTCCTGCTTCAGAACGAGCGGTTTTTTTCGTCCCAGATAATTTTCCACGCATCTTCTTTCGCCTCCGGGAGCCCCTCGCTTCCGATCCCGACATTCCGTTCCCCTTTATACGTTCCCAGCAGATTGATTCTTTCCACCCAGGAAAACGCATTGACATCTTCTATACCGTTATCTCCAATTCTTCCATCCAGACAGCCAAGGTCCACAGCTTCATCCGATGATACCCGGAAAACGGTTACCGAATATAGTCCGTCTTCGTGATACGATTCCTGATACAAATAGTGGCCACCACTCTTTGTTCGTATTATCCAGGTTGCTTCATATCCGCCCAGGATCTCGAACTGCTTCACATGCTCTCCATAGTTGAGCGTCAGAATATACTTATAGTTTTCGAAGTCATGACCAATTTTTCCCATCACCCTCAAAAGAAAAAGAAACTTCTTCCTCTGACGCATCCCCGTCCAGATCATCCCGGTAGATTTCTCCCTCTTCCAGTTTTACGGCGGAAGCTCCATTTTTCGCTTTTTTCCTTCTTCGTCGTTCTCCAAACCATCCCCGGCCTCTTTCACCGCATCTCCATCCGATCCCACATCATCTGATTTTGCCTCTGGTTCACCGGATGCTGCACTCTCCGATACGCTCACCGAATTTTGTTTGGTTTCCTGCCCTGTCTGATTTCCGCATCCGCCTGCCATCAGTGCCGCCAGACACACTGCTGTTACCCATGCATACCGTCTCATAAAAATCCTCCCTTCCGATTTTTGGCTTTCGTTTCTGATACTCCCATTATATCAAACGATCTCCCACCATGCAATCATCTTAGAAATCGTAAGGCAACTTAAGACAAACGTAAGAATCCCCGCCCATGCAGCATAATCTGCCGCACGGACGGGGATTCGTTTAACTGTATTCCGCTGTCTTATTTCTCTGCTTCTCTTTTCTTATCCAGTTTTACATTGCGGAAGTACAGCACCATATCTACCGTGATCTCTGCAATGTTCAGGAAATAGAAAGCCCACGCAAGGAAAAAGATCCAGTCTTTGTCCGGGTTGTTCATATAGCTGATGAATTTGTTGACAATACCGAAAATATATCCGATCCAGATGAACACCTCAAAGTAAAGGCTCTTTCCTTTTGCTGTTCTTGAAGTCCAGGATTTATAAATGGACAGCGGCCAGGACAGGCCAAAGCACAGGATCATCAGTGCTTCCAGTAAGTGGCTTATCATTTCTACAGTCATGTTTTTCTTCCTCTTTCATTTCTTTTTGCTGCCGAAAGTCGCTTGCAAGTGTCAATGCCCTGATGCCTTTTCAGCTTGAGAGCTGTCTGATTTTTTCAGACAGCTCTATGGTCTCTCTTGTATTATGCTATTTCGTCGTTATCATCATT
>ENA-OQHD01000182-OQHD01000182.1-human-gut-metagenome-genome-assembly--contig:-NODE-182-length-26767-cov-4.452215_pt1 | contig 26767 bp, 34 predicted proteins | sample MGYA00242560_ERZ504711 | MGnify/ENA primary metagenome ERZ504711 (study PRJEB26092, sample SAMD00036198) | human gut metagenome | host: Homo sapiens | study: EMG produced TPA metagenomics assembly of...
CATTGCTTTACATAATCTCTATTCGCACAAAAAATGGATTAGCAACCTTTCGAAAATGACACGTTCCTAATCCCCTTTTATTTTCCTATCCTATTCCATTTCTTTCCTTCTCAAAATATCAAACCTATCCAATTCCACGCCAAGATCAATCCACAATTTCTGCTTCGGATGCGGCGCACTCTCCATCTGGTTCCCTTCATCATCCCAGATCCCCTTCACCGTAACGCGGACATTCTCCCCATCCGGTTTCATCACTTCAATCTCTTCCCCAACCGAAAACTTATTCCTCTGCTCAATCGCATATCTGCTTTTTTTATTCTTCTCCCCAAACAATCCCCAGATACGTATACTCCTTCACATACGTATTACTATCATAAATCTGGCTCTCATGATCCGGCTTCCCATAGAAAAATCCCGTAGTAAACTGCCTGTACGTACAGTTCGAGATCTGATCCCGATACCACTCCATATTCTCCTCATACTTCTTAGGGCTCTCCAGATAATCATCAATTGCCTTCCGATACGTCCTTGCCACCGTCGCCACATACAGCGCCGTCTTCATTCTTCCTTCAATCTTATAACTGTCAATCCCCGCATCCAGCAAATCCGGGATATGCTCAATCATACAAAGATCTTTCGAGTTAAAGATATACGTCCCTCTCTCATTCTCATACACCGGCAGATACTCCCCCGGTCTGGACTCTTCCACGACCGCATACTTCCACCGGCACGGATGGGTGCAGGCGCCCTGGTTCGCATCTCTTCCCGTGAAATAATTGGACAGCAGACATCTTCCCGAGTACGAAATACACATCGCCCCATGAATAAACGTCTCGATCTCCATCTCCTCCGGAATGTACTCCCGAATCTCTTTGATCTCCGCCAGCGACAGCTCCCTCGCCGTCACGACGCGCTTCGCACCCTGCTCATACCAGAACTGATACGTCCCATAGTTCGTATTATTCGCCTGTGTACTGATATGCCGCTCAATCTCCGGGCACACTTCCATGGCGATGCGATAGACTCCCGGATCGGAAATAATCAGTGCATCCGGCCCGATCTCTTTCAATTCGGCAAAGTAATCCCGCACACCCTCCAGATCCTGATTATGTGCCAGAATATTCGCGGTGACATACACTTTCACTCCATGCGCATGCGCAAACTCCACGCCTTCTTTCATATCTTCCATCGAAAAGTTCTTCGCCTTCGCGCGGAGTCCGAAGACTTCTCCGCCGATATATACGGCATCTGCGCCGAAGATCACTGCTACTTTTAATACTTCCAGACTGCTGGCTGGAACCAGTAATTCCGGTTTTCTCATGTTGTTTCCTCTCTCTTCTCATGGCTTTTCATCGTGATCGCGATTCCATCTCCCAGCGGCACGACCGATGTCAGCAGCCCTTCATTGTGTGTCAGTTCAAATAAGTATTCCCGCATCCGTTTGTGGATCGTGCGGTTCCGGCGTTCCACGGCGAAGCGGGATTCGATGACGTCGCCGTCCTGCAGCACGTTGTCGGTGATCAGTACGCCGTTCTTATCAAGGACACGCAGGACTTCCGGCAGGAAGTGGATGTACTGTCCCTTAGCGGCGTCCATAAAGATAAAATCGTATGGGCCGTCCAGGGTTTTTAAGACTTCTGCAGCGTCTCCCGGGATCAGCGTGATGCGGTCGGCGAAGCCGGATTTTTCGAAGTTCTCCCGTGCGATCGGGATGCGTTTTTCGTAATTTTCTATTGTGGTAATCTCTGCGTCCGCTTCACCGTACTGTGCCATGAAAACAGCAGAGAATCCTACGGCAGTTCCTACCTCCAGGATTCTCTTTGGCTGTTTCATCTTTAAGAATACTTTTAAAAAGCTCTGCATTTCACGGCGAATGATCGGCACCCGGTCCTGTTTGGCCGTCCGCTCCAGATTTTCCAGAAACGGGGTGTGGCCGGTGTCCAGGGAATTGATGTAGGTTACCATTCGTTCGTCTATTATCATGTAAGATCCCTCTTGTTTTGTAAACGTGCGTTATTCCGCGGACGGCTGTCCTTCGGTGTTGACGCCCGCCAGAATTTCCAGCATTTCATCGACGGTCTGTGCGGTGTTCAGCACGTAGGAACCGTCCTTGATGCCGCCGTAATAGCCGGACAGGCGGTACTGGACTTCGAAAACCAGAAGGCTTTCGTCGATCAGTCCGTTGTCTTTCAGGAGTTCACCGAGTTCTTTTGCCTCCATGCCGGAACGCACCTGTACGGTGACTTCCTTTCCTTTTCCTCTGGATGCGACTGGCTCCTCGGCAAACACGTCATGTCCAAACTGATATGAAGTTTTCGCTGCCAGAATGATCACAAGAATCACGCAGACGTAAATGAGCAGGCGCACGGTTCCTTTCGCACCTGTCAGCGCTGCGCGGTATCCGGCATCCCTTTTCTTTTCGGACATGGGCGCTCTCCTTTTGATTTTCGGTTTTAGATTTCCGGTACGCCGATGCGGATTTCTTCTGAAATACGGTCCTGCACCTTCTGTACCATCTTACAGACCTCAAGCTCCGCCTCAAGATAAGCGTTTGCCTTCTCGCTTTTGCGGAGTGCGTAGGAATCCCGCTCGAGGGAATCTACCGCATCGTAAAGGTCTACGTTTTCGGACTGCTGCAGTCGGTAGTTGCGGATTCGATAGTCGTCGACCCGGCTTTTTAAGTCCGGGTCATTTTTCAAGTTTCTCTTCCATCCACAAGTAATTCTGATATGCCCTGCTCTCCCTCATTTCTTCGATGAGCGCATCCAGACATTCTGTTACTTTGTCCATGGTATTTATGCCTCCATGATGATCGGAAGGATCATCGGTCTTCTCTTTGTTTTCTTCCATACATAATCGCCGAGGGCATCTTTGATCGTGGATTTGATCTTGCCCCAGTCGGAGATATTTTTGGAAAGGCAGCCATCCAGTGCCTCTTCTACAACTTCTCTTGCCTCGCCCATCAAATCCTCGGATTCGCGTACATAGACGAAACCGCGGGATACGATGTCCGGGCCGGCCAGAAGCTGGTTCGTTCTCTTTTCGAGAGTCAGTACAACGACCATGATTCCGTCCTCGGACAGATGCTGGCGGTCACGCAGGACGATATTTCCTACATCACCAACGCCGAGTCCATCGACCATGATGGCTCCGGTGTGGACTTTGCCAGTTACTGCTGCGCCGTCCTCATCGAGTTCCATGACATCACCGGAATACATGAGGAAGATGTTCTCTTTCGGGATGCCGAGGCTCTGTGCTACTTCTGCGTGTGCTTTTAAGTGGCGGTATTCGCCGTGTACCGGGATCGCGTATTTCGGTTTTACCAGGGAGTAGATCAGCTTGATTTCCTCCTGGCAGGCATGTCCGGATACGTGAACGTCCTGGAATACGACGTTGGCACCCTGTGCAGACAGTTCGTTGATGACGTTTGAAACGGCTTTTTCATTTCCCGGGATTGGGTGGGAACTGAAGATCACGGTGTCGCCCGGCAGGATCGAGATCTTTTTGTGCAGGTGTGCCGCCATACGGGACAGTGCTGCCATGGACTCGCCCTGGCTTCCGGTGGTGATCAGGACAAGCTGCTCGCCGGTGTAGTTTTTCATCTGCTCCACATCGATCAGGGTATTTTCCGGGATATTGATGTAGCCCAGCTCCTGCGCGATGGAGATGATGTTGACCATACTGCGGCCTTCGATGACAACTTTACGGCCGTATTTATAAGCAGAGTTGATGATCTGCTGCACACGGTCGACGTTCGATGCGAAGGTTGCGATGATGATTCGGGAATTCTGATGCTCGGCAAACAGGCCGTCGATCGTCTTTCCTACGGTCCGCTCGGACATGGTAAAGCCAGGCCGCTCTGCATTGGTACTGTCGCACATCAGTGCCAGAACGCCTTTCTTTCCGATCTCTGCGAATCTCTGCAGGTCGATGACATCACCAAAGACTGGTGTGTAGTCGACTTTGAAGTCTCCGGTGTGGACGATGATGCCAGCCGGGGAGTAGATTGCCAGTGCTGCTGCATCTGCAATACTGTGGTTTGTTTTGATAAACTCAATGCGGAATGCGCCCAGGTTGATGGACTGTCCGTGTTTGATGATTTTCCGTTTTGTGGTACGGAGCAGGTTGTGCTCCTTTAATTTGTTTTCGATCAGGCCAATCGTCAGTTTGGTGGCGTAGACCGGCACGTTCACTTCTTTTAAGATGTAAGGCAGGGCTCCGATATGGTCCTCGTGGCCGTGGGTGATGACGAAGCCTTTGACTTTGTCGATGTTTTCTTTCAGATATGTTACATCCGGGATGACCAGGTCGATACCGAGCATGTCGTCTTCCGGGAATGCAAGTCCGCAGTCTACGACGATGATACTGTCCTCATACTCGAAAACGGTGATGTTCATACCGATCTGTTCCAGACCGCCAAGCGGTATAATTTTTAGTTTACTTCCATTATTCTTTTTCAAATAGCACCTCCGCGCATGTTTTCCAAACGATTCCGTTACCGGTACGGCTTCACGCACGCATCCCCTGAGCGTCACTTCAGGCTGATGGAGCATGTCCCGCACCTGCAGGATTTGCCCTTTAAAGCGCTGTCCCGGTCCCGCTTTGTCTGCGTCCCGGTATGGCTTCAAAACGGCTGGTTCAATAGGTGATGTCTGCCTCGTCATCCAACATGGAAGCAAATACGCCGGAAACGGCATCGAATTCGGTGTCGTCTTCTACCATAACATACTCTGCCTCTGCGTCGGTATCGGTGGAGATATCCTTCAGAATATAGGCATTTGCCTCATCGTCCTTTGAATCGGATACCAGAATATAGTTGACTCCGTTGATTCTGGTCTGCTCCTCCACGTAAAATTCTTCTTTGCCGCCATCATCTGTTACAAATGTTATTTTTTCCATACAATATTCCTTTGTTCAGTTTTCCTGTGATTCCTTCTGATGGGAAAGATAGTCCAGATATCCCTGCAGGATAAAAACAGCTGCAATCATATCTACGTACTCCTTGCGGTTTTCCCTGCGGATTCCGGTTTCCATCATGGTGCGGTCTGCTTCGACCGTTGTCAGCCGCTCGTCCCACATGACAACGGGCAGACCTGTCCGTCTCTCCAGCATTTCTTTGAACTCGAGAGATTTTTCGGCCCGCTCTCCGATGTCGTTGTTCATATGTTTCGGGAAGCCGAGTACGATTTTTTCCACGCCGTACTCTTTTGCTATCTCTTCAATCCGGGCCAGCGTCTGACGCAGCTTATTCTCCGATTTTCTGCGGACAATTTCGATTCCCTGCGCAGTAAGACCCAGGGTGTCGCTGACTGCCACCCCTACTGTTTTTCGAGCCGTAATCTAATCCCATTATTCTCATAGTAATTACGCTCACTTCCAGGATTCATTTTTGATGTACTCTTTTAACAGTTCCTCTACCAGTTCATCACGCTCTACTTTCATGATCAGGCTTCTGGCCCCCTTGAAGCTTGTAATGTACGTCGGATCGCCTGACATGATATAGCCTACGATCTGGTTGACTGGATTATACCCTTTTTCTACCATGGCGTTGTAAACGGTTTCGAGTACCTCTTTTACCTGAATCTCCGGCTCTGTTTTTACTTTAAAATATTGTGTGTTACTTAATCCTGACAATTTTTTTCACGTCCTCGTATTTATTGATATCATTTATATTCTAATACATGTTATGGGAAATTTCAATCGTGAAATTGCCCAACTATTTGAATGTTACAGTTCACTGCATCTCAGCGAACTGTAACATTCAAAGCCCGCATGGAAAATTTCGCTTTGCGAAGTGGCGGCAGCTATTTCTGATGTTATTTTATCCCTGAAAACGCCGCATTATTCATATGAATTGGAAGTAAAAATCATTTCCAGGATTCTCTGGGCACAGGCGGTCAGGTCTTTTTCCTCGAGATACTGGTCATTTTCGGCACTCAGCGCATCCAGGATTTCGCGGCGGTCGGTGTCGGTTCCCGGCATCACAAGATCGTTTCCGGCAGCGATGCATTTTGCGGCAGAGGAGCCTCCGTCAGCGTTTGTTGTGGTCCAGTCTGTCATGATGATGCCGGCAAAGCCCCATTCCTTTCTTGCAGCGGTTGTGCACAGATCGTAGCTGTTGGCGGTGTGGACACCGTTTACCTTGTTGTAGGAGGTCATGATCGCCTTTGGCTGGGATTCTTTGATTGCAATTTCGAAGCCCTTCAGATAGATCTCACGCAGAGCGCGCTCGGAGACGATGCTCGATACGCCGCGGCGGTTTTCTTCCTGATTGTTGCAGGCGTAATGTTTGATGGTCGTTCCGACGCCGTGCTGTCTCTGCACACCGCGTGTGAGAGCTGCTGCGATGATTCTGACCAGAATTTCGATTGAATTTTCTCCCGCCCTGTTCTATACTAATGTAAACAAATGTAGCTGTTTTTTATTCCAGATAACTACAAAATCGGAGGTATCACGCTTTATGCATATGACACAAATTCAATCTGTCTTAAACGAGAAAAAAATCACGTTTTCCTATACGGAAGAGGATAACTGCGGAAGCATCGACTTTGAGCACCGCGGTCTGCGGTATCATATCTGGGAATTTGCAGACGATGTGGAGCCGGTCGGCGTGGAGACCAATCTGCGGTATGCAGGGCGCGATGAGGAAATCGAAGGCGATTACGATACGATTCTCGCAGAACATTTAAAGAAAGAATTTTAAGCGATTTCATTTCATTTTTGGGAAAAGATGTGTATTTTATGACGCCAGTTCTTCAACCACAGCTCGAAAAAGTCACGCTGGAACAGTATGAAATGCTTCCAGAAGAGAAACGCTTCGAAGTTTTTTGGACGGTGTCGTCTACGACATGGCAAGCCCTTCGCAGGTTCATCAGGCACTGTCCATGCAGCTTTCCACACTCATCAATACTTACATTCTTCGCAAAAAAGTCATATATTTTCTAACGTTGCCAGAAACAGCTCATAGAAGTCATCTTCCCCATTCAAGCGCCGGGGAATTTTCTCCGCCGCCATTGGTGCTGCGTTTGATTTCTGCGTAAAATTCTTCACCTGCCATGGCAAGATCCATTTCATAGATGGAAACGCCATAGGCATGGCAGATTTCGCAGAATGCGTGGATTGGATTCGGATTTTCCCTTGTCTGAAGCAGTTTTTCACGCAGAATGGGGTCTGCCTTTGCTTTTTTCTGCAGTTCGTCTAACAGTTCAACCAGTTCATTCATTTTGAAAACCTCCCTTTTTGCTAAAAAATCAGCACAGAAATCCCACGGTTTGCGTGCCTCTCTGTACTGCTTCTTTATTTTACGCTATTTTTCTTTTTTCTGTCAAGCTTTTGCCTGCACTGCAGGGAAGTTCTTTCATCGCCATGATTGCTGTTCTCAGACATCTGCGAGCCGTAACTTTTCTCAATCAGTTCGTTTTTTGTCAATAAATGATTTCTTGACGCTTTCAGATCTCTGTGATACAGTAATGGCAGAAACGAGGTGATTGCATGAAAAACACATTTGAGCAACAGATTTACGAGATCTTTGGAACAACGGACCCAAAGGAGCTGCGCAAGCTTTCCAAAGACGCGAAACAATACCAGCAGTTAGCGAAAAAAGAAGCACTGCGCCATGCGGCTGGAAGAAAACCAGCTTTTTCGCTGCCGCAAATCATTCAGATGGCTGCCATGCAGCAGCAGGGAAAAAGTATTGCCGAGATCGCGCGCACCTTTCAGGTCAGCAGGCAGACAGTATACAATCAAATTGCCCGTGCTCACTGTTTCAGCACGGATCCCGATGTCAAAACGCGGATGTGTTTTCTTTACCGCGATCAGCTTTGCACAACGATTGATATCGACTTCCGTCATGAGAAAATTTGCAATCCAGAATTACACAAAAAAAAGTTCCGCTTCGTGCCTTTGGCGTTGTGGAGCATCCGACCTGGGATGATTTTACCTGGTTTCTGGAAAGCCGCTGTTTCCCAAAACACGCGACATGCCAAAGTATATTTGAAAGAATGGGCACTTCCCTTTTATGATCCGCTGCTTATCATTGAAAAAAGCAGATGGGCGAATGGCCGGTGACGAGCAATGGATCCTGATTCTGAAGAATAAGGAGGCACGCCATGGAACAGATCCGTCTTGATAATCAGCTGCCTGTCCAAAAAAACAGATCACACCTCAAAAGGGGACCAGCTCAAGTGGAAAATCGGTAATATCTGGTACAAATCCGACTATATGGGATATGAGGGACTCTCGGAGACACTGGTGTCTCATTTACTGCAAAAAATGCACTCTTTCCCACCCGTTTGTCCTGTATCAGCCTGTTCGGATTGCATACCGCGGCACTCTCCGCAGTGGCTGTTCCAGTCCTGATTTTCTAAAAGCAAATCAGATGCTGATCCCATTGGAAAAACTGTACCGCCAGAATACCGGAGACAGTCTGGCAATCACGCTTGCTGCTTTTTTCAGAACCGGCGGAACGCATTCGTTTTCTGGCAGATCAGATGGAACACATGACGGGAATTCAGAATTTCGGTGCATATCTGACCGCTATGCTGGAAATTGATGCCTTCTTTCTAAACGAAGACCGGCACACCAACAACATCGCTGTTCTATATGATACAGAAACAGAGCAATATTCTCCAAGTCCTCTATTCGATCAGGGTTTATGCCTGTTTGCAGACATTAGCAATGACTATCCTCTGGATCTGCCGATGGATGTCTGTATAGAACGCATCGAAGCCAAACCTTTCAGCTCTGATTTTGATACACAGCTGGATGCTGCGGAGGAATTATACGGTATCCAGCTTCACATTTTCCTTTACTGCAAAAGATGTCTGCACGGAACTGGATTCTCTGGCCGATTACTATCCTCTGGAAATCCGCCAGCGTGTTGAGCAGATCATACGCCGACAGATGCGCAAATATGGATATCTGATGCGCAGTTAGAGTCGAAAAGAAACCAGTACAGAAAATGTCCCCACGCTGTGTGTGTCTTCTGTACTGTTTCTTTTTTGACCTTTTTACACGATCTTATGCCATTTTCTTAAATACCGGAATCGAATCGATCGGTGCAGCGGCACGGATAGTCTGTCCGCCTTCGTACACTTTTCCGTCTCTGGTGTCTTCCCAGCGTCCTTCCGGAAGATATACTTCACGCTCAAACTCGCTCAGATGGAAAATCGGCGCTACCAGGTATTCGCTTCCGAACATATACTGATCCTGCAGCTCCCAGCATTTTTTGTCATCCGGGAACTCGTAGAACATGGTACGGATCAGCGGAGAACCGTTTTCGGATGCTTCGTCATACAGCTGTTTGATGTAATCGTGCATGCTGATGCGGATGTCGTAATATTTTTTCCATGATCCGGTAATTTTCTTCTCCATAGCTCCACAATTCATTGGACTGGCCGGTATACAGGTAGCCGCCGCCAAAATTCACGGTCATCGAGCGGTGGAATGTTGTGCGGTCCGCGATCGCCGTGCATACGGAAAACAGCAGAGTAAACGGCAAACTCATACCAGCGGATCAGAAGCTGCTGGAAATCCGGGTCGTTGACATCATCTGTCATAAAGCCGCCGATATCGGTTGTCCACCATGGAATGCCGGCAAGACCCATATTAAGGCCGGCCTGGAGCTGATCATAGAAGGCTTCAAAGGTACTCGGCACATCGCCGGACCATACAACATTTCCGTATTTCTGGCTTCCGGCCCAGGCGCAGCGAAGCAGGTTTACAATATTTTCTTCTCCTTCTGCTTTCATGCCGTCATAGAAGACACGGCTGTACAGCTGCGGATAGATATTGCTGCAGGAAAGAGCAGGTCCGTCGATATAGCGGTAATGATCGAAATCGTAAACGCCGAAATCCGGTTCTGAGTTGTCCAGCCAGAAGGCATCGATTCCAAAATCATAATAGTTTTTCTTGCAGACTTCCCAGACGTATTTTCTGGTTTCCGGGTTGAACACATCGATTTCCACGCAGTCCCCCTGGAAATCATACGTCTGCAGGGTGCCGCGCTCTGTTTTAATCAGCAGGCCGCGGTCCAGCATCGGCCAGAAATTCTCGCTCTTCCGGTCTACGCTTGGCCATACGGAAACGATAACTTTGATTCCCATGGAATGCAGTTCGTCCACCATGGCTTTTGGATCCGGCCAGTATTTTTCATCGAATTTCCCAGTCGCCCTGTACGGTCCAGTGGAAGAAATCGATGACAATCTGATCGATTTTGATGCCTTCCTTCTGGTAGCGGCGTGCCACTTCAAGCACTTCCTCCTGCGTACGGTAGCGCAGCTTGCACTGCCACAGGCCCATACGGTCCTCCGGGAATTTCGGCGCGCGGCCGGTCACTGCGGTGTAATTTTCCAGGATCTCTTTCGGTGTATCGGCTGCGGTCAGCCAGTAGTCCATATCTTTGGTCGAGCGTGCAGTCCATTCGGTGTAGTTCTTTCCGAAGGTTACCTGTCCGACAGCCGGATTGTTCCACAGCATACCATATCCTAAGCTGGATACGGCGAATGGTACGCTGATCTGGGAGTTCCGCTGCGCCAGCTCCAGGGTGCATCCCTTCAGATCCATGTATTTCTGCTGATACTGGCCCATTCCGAAAATTTTCTCTTCGTCGTTGCTCTCAAATTTCAGGTTCAGGCTGTATTCGCTTCCGCCGATCACACCTTTCCACTCACGGTTGACCGTTTTTAAGCAGCGGCTCTCTTTGCTGATCGTTCCGTCGTAGCAACGGTGATATTCTCTTAAAATTTCCTGATCTTCTTTGTAGAAGGTGATAACTCCTGCAAAGTTGACCACAGCACGGATTTTTCCATTGGTGATCGATGCGCTGGTTCTTTTTCCCATCGATCCGTCGATTTCCAGATGATCGACCTCAAACTGCTCTGCTTTTGCCTCTGTTTTTTCCGGCACTTCGGTCAGCGCCCAGTCCTTTCCGGAAAATCCCGGAAGCATCGTTGCGCGGACACGTAAGGAATCTTTTCCCCACGGCTCAATCCGCAGTGTTTCTCCGTTTGCCTGTGCAATTAACACACCATTTTTTGTCTGAAAACGCATTGTTTTATTCTCCTTTTTTGAAAAGAGAGGTCACAGAAAAATTTGCTTTTCCGTGCCTCTCCCTATATTCTTACATTCCGATGCTTATGCAACAACAACTTCGTTCGCATCTGCTGCGAGTACAGCTTCTTTCTTCTCGTTTCCGACGAATACTTCTACTTTGAGTTCCGTATGTGCACCTTCTACGGATACTTTCACTGTGTCGCCGTCTTTCACTGCTTTTACGGTGAATACATTGTTTCCGTGGATATCCGGAACTTTTGTCTCGGCTGCGTCTTTTAACTGATATACGCAAACAGTTGCGTGGTCAGCGTAGTCGTAATCCGGTTTGGTGTCGCAGTTTCCTCTTACTACGATGCTGTTCTCTCTTACATACAGCGGCATGGCGAAGTAGTCGTAGGTTCCCTGATACCATCTTCCGCCCTCTTTTGTCTCGCCGGTCAGAAGCTCAGTCCAGGTGCCTTCCGGCAGGTAGTACTGTGCTGTTTTATCCTCGCGGAAGACCGGAGCTACCATCAGGGCATCACCAAGCATGTACTGCTGATCCAGATACGGAACGGCCGGGTCGTTCATGAACTCGAATACCATCGGGCGCATTACCGGGGTTCCTTCCTCGTGTGCCTCTACAGATTTCTGGAAAATGTATGGCATCAGCGAGCATTTCAGGTTGGTGAAGAATTTTACTACGTCGCAGGACTCTTCGTCGAACAGCCACGGCACACGGTAGCTTGTGGATCCGTGCAGACGGCTGTGGGTAGACATCAGTCCAAATGCGCACCATCTCTTGTACAGATCCGGTGTTGCGGTGCTCTCGAATCCGGAGATATCATGGCTCCAGAAGGAGAAGCCGCTCATGGCGAAGGAAAGGCCGCCGCGCAGCGTTTCTGCCATGGACGGATAGTTTGCAGAGCAGTCGCCGCCCCAGTGTACCGGGAATTTCTGGCTTCCTGCTGTTGCACTTCTTGCAAACAGAACTACCTCGTTCTCACCTTTTACTTCTTTTAACAGGCTGAATACTGCCTGGTTGTACAGGTATGTATAGTAGTTGTGCATTGCCTGCGGATCGCTTCCGTCGTGGTAAACAACGTCAACCGGGATTCTCTCGCCGAAGTCGGTCTTAAAGCAGTCTACGCCGCAGTCCAGAACAGTTCTCAGTTTATCGGTATACCATTTAACCGCATCCGGGTTGGTAAAGTCCACAAGGCCCATACCTGCCTGCCAGTTGTCGGTCTGCCATACGCCTTTTCCGTCTGCTCTCTGTAGCAGATAGCCGTTTGCAGCGCCTTCTTTGAAGAATGCGGTTCCCTGTGCAATATACGGGTTGATCCATGCACAGATGTGAAGACCTTTGTCGTGATATTTCTTTAAGGTTGCGCGGATATCCGGGAAGCATTTCTTGTCCCACTCAAAATCGCACCAGTGGAATTCGTGCATCCAGAAGCAGTCGAAGTGGAAAACGCTAAGCGGAATATTTCTCTTTTCCATTCCCTCGATGAAGGATGTGGTAGTCTCTTCGTCGTAGTTTGTGGTAAAGGATGTGGACAGCCACAGACCAAAGGACCACGCCGGAGGAAGTGCCGGACGTCCGGTCAGCGCGGTGTACTCGTTCATGATCTTCTTCGGTGACGGGCCGTGGAACAGATAATATTTGATTCTCTCGCCCGGTACGGAGAAGCCGACATACTCAACTTTTTCGCTTGCTACTTCGAAGGAAACGTTGTCGGTGCTGTCAACGAGAATACCGTAGCCGTTGTTTGTCATATAGAATGGTACGCATTTGTATCCGATCTCGGATGCAGTACCGCCGTCTTCATTCCAGGTATCGACAACCTGTCCGTTTTTCACGAATGGGGTGAATCTCTCGCCAAGGCCGTATACGCACTCACCCACGCCAAGGGACAGCTCACTTACCATGTATGGCTGATATTTTTCGGTCATGTAGTTCGGTGCCGGCAGCATGGTGCTCTGCTTGCGATCCCATCTGATATAGGAAAGGTTGCGGAATCCGCTTCCGGTCAGGACTTTTCCGTCTGCCTCGAAGGTGTAAGCGAAGATTCCTTTTCTCTGTACGCGTACCAGTACGCTTCCGGTGTCGAGAACTGCCTCATCGTCGTTGATGGTAACGGTTACGTCCTCGTATACGCTCTCTGTTTTGTCGAAGGACGGAACTTTGTTGTCGTATGCTTCATAGTGCCATGCTTCCATGGAGATGGTATCCGGTGTGTGTGCCACGAACTCAACGGTGATGGTCGGCAGGTTCAGGGTCATACCTCTGTGCTCGATCGGGCGGGTGGTAGCCAGGATACGCATACCGCCTGGGATCTGCTCTACTTCATAAGCCTGCATTGCATGGGATGCATTTGCTTTTTCACTCGGAAGCCAGTAACCTTCTGTGAATTTCATCTTTTCATTACCTCCTGATTGGATGAGCCTGAAACAGATAGCTGAAAGCACTTTATTTTCATCAATCTTTACAGAATTATTGTTTCAGGCTGACGTTTTTTGGTAATTTTATACTACCACACTCTTGCTTTCGAAAACAGGGCGGATTCTGTGAAAAAGTACGGCGATATTATCTTTTTCTATCTTTTTGGTGTATTCGGGGGCTGGGATGCAAAACGGGAGTGTGCCCCGCAGACGTCTGCAAAAGACACACTCCCGTTTCTCTTCTGTTTTTTCTTATGCTGCAATCAGATACGCAATAACGGCCAGCAGGATCTGCAGGATCACAAAGCGGATCACAACCTGACTGTCGGACCATTTGTATTTCAGGCGGACATGGTCATGCAGCGGTGTTCTTGTATTTTTGAGGATCGCGATTTTCAGGAAACGGAGTAAAAATACTTTGACAAGGCCGATTCCTCCGTCGACGATCATCACGCCTGCCATCAGCAGATATAAGAACGGATGGCGGGACTGCATGGCAAGGATGGCGATGTAGAAGCCAAGTGCTCTCGAACCGGCGTCTCCCATCAGCATGCTGCTCGGCGAGGTATTGAAATACAGGTACGCGAGAAGTGCTGCCACGAACAGGTAGTTGGCTACGGTGAAGCTTCCCAGAGCATCATGGAAAATCATGCTGAATGCGAAGATGACCACGCAGGAAAGGCTCGCGCAGAGTCCGTCGACACCGTCGGAACAGTTTGTAACGTTGATCGAAATCCAGATCAGGATGATGCCGAGGATTATGTAGACCACTTTCGGAATGGTAAGGGACATGCTTCCGAAGTAGATCGTGGTGGAATTGTAATTCACAAAGGTGATGACGGTCACAATGGAGATGACGAGGTCAATCGCGCCTTTTTTGTAATCGCTCCACGGGGTTTCGGATGCATCATCGAGGTAGCCGCTCAGCATGATGCAGACGAGCAGGATCGCGTAGATCACATACTCGGCGCCAAGAGGCAGGAACAATACGCTTCCGATCAGGAAACAGATGACGATCACGAGGCCGACGCCGCGCAGTTTTCCGCGGGAGAGGCCGCCGTTTACGGCAAATTCTCTGCCGTGATCGCTCGGCAGAAAGGAAAATGGATGCTTTAACGCCAGAAAGGTCAGCAGAAAGGTGACCACGATTCCCAGCATGGCGATCTGGCCGGGATTTAAAAAATTACTCCATACTTGATACATACGTTTTCTTCCTTCACTTTTCTTTAGATTGAGTTTGCACGAAGCCGTATGTGACGTGGCTTTGTGTTCATTTATTATAACAACTTCATACAAAAATTGCTATACCCAATTCGGGGGTTTCGTGATAAGATAGTGATACACTAAGTTGAACAAAAAAGGGAGTTTTTTATGCCACGCAAAGATCATCTGCCGCGCCAGACACGCCAGGAACACATCACGCTGCAGCCGAACCGCAGCATCGAATTTCGTGTAACCGACGATTTCGGCAGTTTTCGCCGCCGCACTGGCACGACGCGCTGGAAATTATTTATATTCTGGAGGGTTCCTCCATTGTCACGCTCTCGGACCGCACAAAGACCGTCCTTCCGGGGCAATTTCTGCTGATCAATTCCGGGCGTATCCACACGGCGCGCTGTCCGTCCACGGGAAACCGCTCGATTCTGATGCAGATTCCGGATGCGTTCCTTGCGAACTATCTGCCTGATCCGTCACAGCTCTGGTTCTCGATTGACTACGACAGTACGAATCCGGAAGTGCAGAAAAATATCAGCCAGTTCCGGCGTCTTCTGCTTTCGATGATGCAGCTTCATGAGGAAATGCCCGACGGCTATCTGCTGACATTCCAGCGGGAGCTTTTTACGTTTCTCGATCTGCTCTACACGAAATTTTCTGAGAAGAGCCCGCTTGCGCACCACCCGATGAGCTCCCGGACGCAGACACGGCTCGATACGATTCTGACGTACACGCAGGAAAATTACCAGCGGCCGATTACGCTGAAGGAGGCTGCCGATGTTGTCTCGCTGCAGCCGGAATATTTCTGCCGCTTCTTCCGCCAGAACATGGAAACGACGTATCTGGAATACTTGAATTCCTACCGTCTTTCCCGCATCTACCGCGACCTGATCGCCACGGATCTGCCGGTCGGCACGCTCGCGGAAAAGCATGGCTTTACAAACGATAAGCTGTTTCACCGCCTCTTCCGCGAGCGGTTTCACACGACGCCGCTGCAGCTTCGGAAGGCAGCACGCGAGAAAGGATCCTGATAGCTTTCGCTGTTTTTATATCTTTGAGAATGGGAGTTTAACACGATGACAAAAGAAGAACTGGCGCTTGCCGTCATTGAACGTTTGAAACAAGAATATCCTGACGCCGACTGTACGCTTGACTATGACCAGGCGTGGAAGCTGCTCGTCAGTGTCCGCCTGGCCGCACAGTGCACCGATGCGCGGGTCAATGTTGTGGTGGAGGATCTCTACGCAAAGTATCCTGATATCGATGCGCTGGCAAACGCGACACCGGAGGAAATCGAGGAAATTGTGCGGCCGTGCGGTCTTGGAAAGAGCAAGGCACGCGACATCAACGCCTGCATGCGCATGCTGCGCGACGAGTACCACAGCCAGGTGCCGGATGACTTTAACGCACTTTTGAAGCTCCCGGGCGTGGGACGGAAAAGTGCGAACCTGATTATGGGCGATGTATTCAAAAAGGCCTGCGATTGTGACGGATACGCACTGCATCCGGCTGTGCAACCGCATCGGGCTCGTGCATGACTGCAAGGATCCGAAGAAGGTGGAGATGGCACTCTGGAAAATTGGTGCCGCCGGAAGAAGGAAGCTCGCTCTGCCACCGGTTTGTGGAGCACGGACGCGAGGTCTGTACTGCGCGGACGACACCGCACTGTGAACGGTGTGTGCTCGCGGATCTCTGTGAAAAGAACGGCGTAGAAAAATAGCATTTTTCTATGCGTTTCCATGCGAAAAATGGCTTTTGCATACCTGACAGATTTTCTGATTCTGTCCCGGCTGCAAAAGCCTTTTTGTTTCTATTTTTTATACGACCGAAAGAAGTCCGTCAGCGCTTTCAGCGTTTTCCCGAGCACCTGCACTTCCTCTTCTCCGAGTTCCGCCATCACGGCATCCGTCATCTGCTCGTGGAATTTTGCGTGATGATGGAATGCCTGCCGTCCCTTTCCGGTCAGGTGGATGTAGACGATCCGGCGGTCCTTCTCGCTGCGCTCCCGCTCGGTGTAGCCATTTTTTCACCAGACTGTTCATCGACGTTGTCAGCGATCCGACCGTGATGTCGAGCTTTGCCGCGATCGATGACATATTGCCGCCCTCCAGGCCGACGGCCTCTATGATGTGCATATCGTTGTTCGTCAGATCCTTGAAATCCTCGGTGATGATCGCCTCTTCTTCCAGTTTTTGTATCTCGTGAAACAGATGGACCAGTGTCTCATTGATGATTTCTCTGTTATCCACTCCTCTTCCCCTTTCCGTCTGTTCTGTCCCTTCTGAACAGGGTTCCGCTCTTTCTGTCTGTATTGTATCAAAAAAGTTCCGGACAAACAATACCAAAAACTGCCTGGGAAACGGCGGATCGCTCCGTGCCGTTTCCCAGGCAGTTCTGTTATGTTTGATTCAATTACATCTGCCCTTTTTTCTTTAACCGTGCAAAGCAGATCATGAAAAGCAGATGCCGTATACGGTTGTGATCGGGGTGGATATGCCGACGAAGGTCAGGTTCGTATTCGGCAGGTGTGAGAAGAACAGCGCCAGCGGAATACGGATCAGGCAGGCGGAGGTGATTCCCTGGAGCATAACCGGGATGCTGATGCCGCGGCCGTTGAAGTATCCGATGCTGCTGAACAGCACACAGGTCAGAATACATTCCGGTGCGAAACCGCGCAGGTAAGCGGCGCTCTGCTCAATAACGGCCGGATCGCTCGTGAAGATTCTGGAGATGACACTTCCACCGAAGAAACCGATGCAGAAAATCACAACTCCAAGAGAGCAGCCCGTTGCGATTGCGGTGAGGAAGCCCTTCCACGCGCGGTCTTTCTTTCCGGCTCCGGTGTTCTGTGCCACGAATGCTGACACAGACTGCATCACAGAGGACGGGATCAGCATGATGAATGAGGTCAGCTTCTGCGCCACACCGTATCCGGCGGACGGCATCAGGCCCATGCCGTTGATGATCGAGTTGATCACAAGGAAGGAAATCTGTACGGTCGTCTCCTGCAGCGCGATCGGCACACCGACGTTCAGGACTTTCTTCAGCTCGTCATGGTCGATGCGGCAGTCTTCTTTTTTGAATTCAATCGGCAGATTGCCTTTTTTCAACACACCCATGGAGGCGATGACAGAAATCAGCTGCGCCAGAACCGTCGCAAGCGCTGCTCCCGCAACGTCCAGTTTCAGCACACCGACGAAGAACAGATCTCCGGCAATATTGGCTGCGCAGGCGATGCCGACGAATAAAAGCGGCAGATTTGCATTACCGATTCCGCGAAGCACGCTGCTGATGACATTGTACGCGATGATGATCAGAATACCGCCGGAACAGATCCGCAGGTAGAGGACGGTTTTGTCAAAAGACTCCGCCGGGACCTGTAAAATATTGGCAATCGGACCTGCGAACAGCTCCAGAATCACCGTCATGGCGATACCGATGATGGCGAACAGAACAATCGAGGTTCCCACGGTTTTGCCGGCCTTATCCGGCTTGCCCTCGCCGATGTGCTGGCCGATCATAACGGTCGAACCCATCGCAAGGCTGGTGATGATAAGTGTTACCATCTGCATGAAGCTGCTTCCGGTTCCGACAGCGGAAATACTCGACGCATCGCCGAACCAGCCGACCACGAGAAGGTCGACCGCACCGTAAGCCGCCTGCAGAATCAGCGCGCCGAGCACCGGCAGCGCAAAACGGATCAGGGACTGGAAAATCGGTCCCTCTACAAACGATACTTCTTTCTTATTTTCTTTTGCCATTGTTTTTCACTCCTTTTATTCCTGGCATCGTTTCCTGCATCCGTGTGATTGCATGCACAAATTCGTCCACCACCGCGTCGTCCAGATCTGGCAGGCGGGATGCCCATTCCCCGTGAAAGTGCGTCACGCGGAGTTCCACAAACTCTTTTCCCTCTTCGGTCAGTGTCAGGTTGATCACGCGCTTATCTTTTTCATCCGCCTGTTTCACGAGAAGATTTCTCTCCTCCAGTTCCTGCACCAGCTTGGTGATGCTCGGCAGCGTTGTGTTCATATAGCTGCTGATGTCGCTGACGCGGCAGAAGCCCTGCTTTTTCTGAATCTCATTCACCGCATCCAGCACATGCACCTGCCGCGGCTTCATACCGTCCGGCAGGTCCGGGAGTTTCTCGATCAGACGCTTTGCATCAAAACACGCATCCAGGAACTGCTTTAATTTTTCCCTGTGTCATGGAAAATGGTCCTTTCTTCTTAAAATTTAGTTATCTTTAGTAATTATCTTTGATAAGTATAGCAGGAAATGAAAAAATGTCAAGAGGGAACTGATGCTAAAAAAGAGCTGATTGAAAGTTCTGGCAATGCCAGATTCTTTCATCAGCTCTTTTCCATATCCATTTGTCACTGTTCAATGAGCTGCATTTCGGTGCCCCCCGCCGGATTTTATGCTTCTGATCGTCTTTTCCAGTACCTTCATCTCAACCGGTTTTGAAACATGGGCATTCATACCGGCTGCCAGAGAATGCTGGATATCCTCAGAAAACGCATTGGCGGTCATAGCAATGATTGGAATTGTCTTTGCCAGTTCATGGGAGCTTCTTCGGATTGCTTTTGTTGCCTCATAACCATTCATAACCGGCATCTGCACATCCATCAGGATCATGTCATAATCCCCCGGAGCAGACTGCTCAAATGCCTCTAAGACCCTTTTACCATTTTCACAGATTGTACACTCTGCACCCTCAATCTTTAACAATTCCATCAGGATTTCTGCATTCAGCTCATTGTCCTCTGCACACAGAAACCTCATTCCTTTCAGGACATTGCCAGCCGGTTCATCCTTTTCTGCCTGTTCTGTTGAAGAAACAAATCTATCTTCTGCTATTCTCAGATCTATAAGAACCTCAAAACAGCTTCCCTGGCCCAGTTCACTCTCCACATCAATGGTGCCTCCCATTGCTTCAACCAGATTTTTGGGTAATAGCCATTCCAAGACCAGTTCCCTGTATCTTATTCGTCATAGAACTTTCAGCACGAGTAAAAGCATCAAAAATTGTATCTTTGAAATCTGCCGACATTCCCATGCCATTATCGCTGACTAAGAAACGGTACTTTGCGTAGACAGATGACTTTGTCTCACATTCTTCTACCAGAAACTGAATTTTTCCACCTTCCTGCGTGTACTTCACTGCATTAGAAACCAAGTTGCTGAAAATCTGCATCAGATGAACCTGATCTCCGTTCACCCACTCGTGCCGGATGCTTTTCATTTTTATGATTGTAAGAGTCTGAATTTTTTTCGTCTATCTGTGAATGGAATATGGTATTGAGTTCTGTAATAAAATCCAAGATGGAAAAATCGGTATACTTAAAAACTGTTTTTCCTGCCTCAATTTTGCTCATATCCAGAACATTATTAATAATTCCTAACAGATGCTGTGATGAAATGTCTATTTTATCTGCATACTCTATTACTTTCGCTTTATTACCGGCATCATGTCTGATTAATGATGTCATGCCGATAATTGCATTCATTGGTGTACGAATATCATGTGACATATTGGACAGGAAATCCGTTTTCGCCTTATTTGCATTTTCAGCGGTCTGCAAGGCTTCCGTTGTAATGTTCTTTGCTTTTTTCAGTTTTTTATTGGACTCCTCCATTTCCTTCATTGCCTGCGTCTGAATCTCATTATTTCTTTTTTCGTATTCAGCTTTTTGCTCAGCAAGACTGCGTCTGGAAATACTGTAGAACAATCCGGCAAAAAGCAAAAGTATAAAGCCTGCCATGAGTATTGTTTCAAACACTATTGTTTTCTGATAATCTCTCAGTACATTATCTACAACACTTTTTTCTACAATACAAATCAGCATGGTGTTATTATTTTCTATCGGACAGTATCCCAGATAGTAAGGTTTGTCACTTTCCACAAGTTCTACCCCCTGTTCTCTGCCATCCAGCTTTTTTTGAAGAGAATCAGCCTCTTCCTCAGTGATAGCCTGATCTCCTTTTAAATGCTTTAACAAGAAATAGTTCCTGAAAAATTTATCTTCTTTCTGATTTGTATAAGTAATATTTCCGTCGTTATCCAGCATAAACAGATACGCATTCCCGTTATAGCTTTTCACACTTAACATGGAATCTAATTTTGAATGATCATACAAGGTTCCAATTGCCGTATAAGTTTCCCCCTTAATCGTATATTCCTGACATGGAATTGCAACCAGATAACCATCTTTTTTCTTCTGGTTGTAATCAAGAGAAACCAATTTTCCAATATTATATCCGTTCCTCAAATCCAACAAAAGTTTACTTGGCATGTCAACCCGAAGTTTTGTTCCATCAGTGGTTATTGCCTTTCCATTTTCCTGGAGAAATATAAGTGTACTTTCAGATTCTTTCTGCCATGCCTCAAAGAACTTCTTGTTTCTATCCAGTTCAATAGATCTCACTCCCTCTTGAGTAAGAAAATCCTCAAGCATATGCAGCCGACTGTAGTATCCATTCACCTGCAGATCATAGGTCTGCTGTATCTGTTCAACAACAGCTCCCATACTGCTTTTCCCGTTTTCTGCGATATAGCTGTTCATCCTGTTCAAAAGGAGCTTTACAAAAATTAAGTTTAAAAATGATAAGAATTAAAAACGAACAATGGTACTATCATCTTTTTTTCCTTTTTCGTTTTCGCCTGTTCTGTTCCCACTTTTATTTTTTACAACCTCTATATAATCTTCCGGTGCTGACGGCTGCTGTCCGTTTTCCATTGCTGCGGTCCATGCACTTGATAATGTTGTGTTACCAAGCCGCCTGATCTCACATTCCGGATTTATTTTTTTACAAAATCAGATCATTGTGGTTTCTGTAAGAAGAATAGAGTACTCCTTTTCCTTTGTCGATTTTTTTACTTATTTACTTCTATGTCCTTTAATGAGAATCCGTTTTCCTCCTGCCTGACGATTATTTTCATACCGGATGCAATTGGTAATTCATATTTATTGGTTATATGGAATTTCTCATCAGAATCAGCAAGATATTTCTCCGCAAGTTCATAAATCTCTTTGCCATTGATTTTTGCCAGGTATAATGGTGTATCTGAACTCTTTGCTGTCATCAGACCAACCCGGCTGCAGGTACACTCCCCTTTGTAAATGGAGGAAGTAAAATAATAATATGGTGCCAAAGCCAGCTGAGCATCCTTTTCTTCTCTAATCGTAGTTAAAATAGAAGATGCCGCATCACGACCGTTTTTATCATTTAGCGAAATGGAATATTCATTTTCAAAATTAACTGTGGTTTCTTCTTTTGAATCCTTACTGTTCATTGTGCTGCGAAAAGCATCATAAGCCTGTGTTTCATCCATTTCCCCATGACAATAATCCGTGAACAGCCTCAAGACTGGCATAAAAGTGATTTTTTGGAGCAGAATATCGGATATAAACAGAATTATTATTAATTTCATCTTCCAGTCCAGGTACATCTTCCATCATGTTTGGAACATCTACATTTAATGAAATTACACCCTTTCCATCTGCGATCAATGTTTGTCCTTCTTTTGAAATCATACACTCCAGGACATCGAATGCCAGGTCCAGTTTTTCCTGATCTTTTTCCAGTTCTTGTTAAATGCAATATTCAGAGAAGGGGTCATATTTATAAAAGCTTCATCCGAAATCTGTGAAAAAAAACGGTATACGAGTTAATTCTGCATCCATCTGTTCCTGAAATTCCTGCATAAGTGCCGGATAACCATGAAACATTGCTGCTTTTCCCTCAAGGAACATCTGCGTTGCAGTATTAATATCGACACTGATATCATCACTTGTAAAATGTGAGTCCTTCAAAAATGTATTGGTTTCTGAAAAAATATGTTTCCATAACGCATCATCAAACGCGATATCCCCTGATGCACTTTCAGCTGAGCTTCTCCATTCGATTCCATCCAGACTCATGAATTCCCCAATTGCACCTGTCTGAATCACCTCATGAGCAGACCAGTCTTCTGCAAGATCCAGGGAATACGGTTTTATACCATTATCATAAAATTGCTGGCATGCCTGTGCATATTCCTTATAGTTTTTCGGTATCTTGATTCCATACTGTTCAAACAATGTCTTGTTGGCAATAATCGTCTGCGGTATACCGCAGATAGGAAGCCACTGAATCTCATTTTTTGAATTTTTATAATATTGCAATGCATAGGAGTAATACCTGGAAACCACGTCATAAGAAGCAAAATCCATTAGATATGGCTCTAGATCCTGTGCATCTTTTCCAGAAAATCGACGTACGGTTATGATATCCGGCAGTTCACCATGTTCCTCAAAATAGCTATATAAATCGGTATCATTGTTACCGGTAATAAACTCAATATCCTGATCTGGAAACTGCTCATGGATATAGGGTACAATATTTTTCATTAAACGATTTTCCCACAGATACACGGTAAGGTGATCGCCATTTTTGAGATACTGCTTTTTGAGATTGTCCACAGCCAGACAAAACAGTAATTGCTAAAAGCACACCTGGCAGTAATGCTGTCAGACATTGTTTTGCCTTTTTCATCCTCGTATTTTCCTCATTCTTTCCTGATAAAATCATTAATTCAATAATTGGGAAACAATTACAGCCAGTTTTCCAGAACATCATTCAGCTTATTCATATCCAGCGGTTTCGCGATATGTCCATTCATGCCTGTATTTTTTGCCAGCTGTACATCTTCTGCAAAAGCATTTGCTGTCATGGCAACAATCGGTAGTTTTCCCTGTTCACCCGGAAGGCTCCTGATTGCTGCGGTTGCCTCATAACCATTCATGACGGGCATTTGGATATCCATAAAAATAAGGTCATACAAGCCTTTCGGAGAAGCTTCTACTTTTTCAACTGCAATTTTTCCATTTTCTGCCGTTTCCACTTCCGCCCCGGTCATCTGCAGAATTTCAACAGCAATTTCTCTGTTTAACTCATTATCCTCGACCAGCAGAATTCTTTTTCCTGTGTAATCTGCTTCAGACAGCTCATCCAGATAATTTCTTGCTGTTTTTTCCTTTTCTGCCAGAAGTAAACTGCCGCAATGTAGCCGTCAAACGGGAACGGAACAGCGGTTTTGCAATAAAAGCATCTACGCCTGCAGTCTTTGCTTCTTCTTCGATCTCGCTGAATTCATAAGATGTCAGTACAATAATGGTAATCTCTTTCCCTATCCGTTTCCGGATCTGTCTGGCTGTTTCAATTCCGTCCATATCCGGCATTTTCCAATCTAAAATAACAGCAAAGTAATCATTTTTAGCTCATGATGTGCATAACAGCGCTCAACGGCTTCTCTGCCGGAGAGAACCCATTCGCCTGTAATCCCAATCTCCTTCAATGTGGCAACTGTACTTTCACAGCATGTCTTATCATCATCCACAACCAGAACAGGTAGATTCATCAGATTTCTGTCCTGTTCTTTTCTTTTTCCTGAAGTTCCAGATAAATTGTTACTGTAATTTTAGTTCCCTTATGTAAGGTGCTTTCCACTTTAATATTACCATTCATCAGGTTCACAATATTTCTGCTGATTGCCATTCCCAGACCTGTTCCCTGGACTCTGGTTGTCCGATGGTCATCTGCGCGGCTGAAAGGATCAAACATGATTTTCTGGAATTCCGGTGACATACCGATCCCATTATCCTCAATCGTAAATTCATAGCATCCAAGTTCCGAAAATCCATTTGGCTTTTCCTCTATAGAAAAAGTAATATTCCCGCCATCCGGTGTATACTTGACCGCATTACTCATCAGATTCACAAATACCTGCTGGATTCTCAGGCTGTCACCACAGACACTCTCATGTTCAATGTGATTAATGTGTATATCTAAATTGTGATTTATGTTCATCAATCACCGGTTTTGTGAGTGTTATAAGATTATCCACCAGATCTGGCAGATTGAAATCCTCCTGTGCCAGCGTCATTTTTCCACTTTCAATACGTGCCATATCCAGCACTTCATTAATCAGCCCCCAGCAGATGACGGCTTGATTTTGTAATTTTACTGAGACATTCAATGACTCTGTCCTGGCTCTCAATATTTGCTCCTGCAATTGCTGTCAGGCCGACAATGGCATTCATCGGTGTCCGGATATCGTGGGACATATTGGAAAGGAATTCTGTTTTCGCACGGTTTGCATTTTCTGCAGACCGGTAAGCCTCTTTCAGTGCCTGACGGGATTCAATCTCTGCTTTCTTCTCCTGTGTCACATCCATGGATGCCAGCAATACCTTTTCCAGCTTTCCATTCTTCCATTCCAAAGGAATATAAGAAGCGATCTTATAAGTCTTTTCATCCAGGCTGCAGTACTCAAACTTATAAATATCATTTTCACTTTTCAGATTCTTCCGGATATTTTCCGGTGCGATCAGGATGTCCATAGTTTCCAATGGTTCCAGTGTCTTATACTTTTCAAGAACCTGCATCTGAAAATCATGATAGAATCCCAAAGGTTTATATAGCATCTGTCCATTCAGGTTATAGAATTCATATCTGTCATTTTCCAGATCACAGACAACAAAGCGGTCAACCAGACGCACAATACTCTGAATTATCTGCTCCATGGAAGCATTATCCGCTGCCATCTGCAGATGCCGTGCGCTCTCTACCTTTGTCTCTGTGATATCACGCAGAAAGATCATGGCATATTCTGAATCCTCTATTTCGCCACGTATGACCACATTGCGGACCCATCGTTCTTCTCCATTCAGAGTGATACGGCACTCTAAAGCCAATTCGGTTTCCAGACCCTTCAGCCTTTCTGCAATATAACCACGGTCGTAAAAAGAGGATACCGCCTTCTTATCTGTCTCCACAACATAGGAATCCACAAAATGACGGATCAGTTCATCCCATGTATGACTCTGTTCAAAGACTGTCATCAGGGACGGTTCAACCTTAAAGGTATCAAAAGTATTCGCTTCCAGATTTACATAATACTCACACAGGTCTGCTTTCGTAAAAGCCCGGTGGAAAGCAGCAGATTTTTGTGCCTGCATGGCCTCTTTTTTTTTCCGCATCAATATTAATAAAAATCCCGGCAATCCTGCTGGCAGAACCATCCAGACGGCGTATTACTTCTGCCGATGCCCGAAACCACTGGTATTGATTATCCTTCATTCTCATACGATACTCTACCTGGTATTTTATCTGGTTCGTCTTATCCTTAATTGCCGCCTGAAGCTGCACCATTACTCTTTCTTTATCCTGTGGATGCAGAAGATCTGACCAGGATTCCAGTTTATTCGGAAAGTCCAGAGTGTCATGATAGCCAAGCATTTTTCGGAATTCATGACTCCAGTTTGCATTCACAATCTCACTGTTTTCGTCACAGTCAAAATACCAGAAGCCGGAACAGATAGCCTCATTGAGCAGTGTCAAATTTACATGATCCCAGTTGACCTGTACGGACATAACCCAGATCTGTCTGCCCGCCTCATCTGTCGCATCCTCTTTACAAAGCCGTACATTTTTTCACTGTACCGTCTGCTGTAAGGATCTGTGCTTCCCCTGTTCCGTGAAGCTGCAAAAAACGGTCTCGCTCCAGTCTATCTTCCTCGTCATAAAAGAAGTTTCTCAATGAGCCTTTTGTCTGTTCCATGAAAGTATCGAATGTATATCCTGTACTATGCAACAGCAGATTATTCACAGACAAAATAGACAGGTTTTGGTCATAAGATCCTGTCATTATACCTACCCCGCCATTATTTTCCAGTGTTTTCTGTACGGCCTGTGACATAGCCTGTGTCTGTCCCGTTACAGCCTCACCTAAAGAATATATTTTGTCTTCATAATTTTTCATTTTATAAAAATCCTCTCTCTGTCTTATGCCTTCTTTTATCTGTATACAGAAAACTTGTCCCTGCTGGTTTTATTACCCATTTTTGCATACAAAAAGGACACCTTCCAAAATCTGCCAGTGTCCCTACTATATTTCTTTAAAATCACACATCTATATAGTATAAAAGGTATCGGAATCTCTTCTGTTCAAACATCTTTTCCATATATTATGATGATATGGAAACAGTGGCAACCGGCTGACATGGTCAAACTTTCTGACTTAGTCCCTTCT
>ENA-OQHD01000183-OQHD01000183.1-human-gut-metagenome-genome-assembly--contig:-NODE-183-length-26726-cov-4.337005_pt1 | contig 26726 bp, 31 predicted proteins | sample MGYA00242560_ERZ504711 | MGnify/ENA primary metagenome ERZ504711 (study PRJEB26092, sample SAMD00036198) | human gut metagenome | host: Homo sapiens | study: EMG produced TPA metagenomics assembly of...
ATCTTCTCAACGTCGTTGTGTGGTCTTGGGATTACGTGTGTAGCTACGAGTTCTCCAAGTCTTCCAGCTGCGTCAGCACCTGTCTCAACTGCTGCTTTAACAGCTCCAACATCTCCACGAACCATAACTGTTACAAGTCCGGATCCGATTTTCTCTGTTCCTACAAGTGTAACCTCTGCTGCTTTTGTCATTGCATCTGCAGCCTCGATTGCTGCTGTAAGTCCTCTTGTTTCTACCATTCCTAATGCAAGCTGTGCCATTGCCATTGTAATATCCTCCTAAATTTCTTCGACTTCTTCGTCTGTTACTTTGTGTGGTGTTCCTTTGTCAAATGCGTTAAGCTTAAGCATCTTCTCAGTGTCCTCAGTCGGTCTTGAGATCTTATACTTTGTGACAATTCCTGTCATTGACTCTGCTTTCGCTGTAGCAGCCTCAAGTGCTGCCTCCACATCTGCAACCTGTCCGCGGAACTTGACCATTACGATCAACGGTACAGGCAATTCGTCTGCATTCGCAGGTTTATTTTTATCGAAGTTCTCCAGTCTTACATTTCCTGCTTTACATCCGGCGTCAGCCGCTGCAAATGCTGTTGCAAGTCCGAATACTTCCAGCATACCTACTGCTTCCATACTCTCTCACCTTATTTGTTGATGATTGCAATCTTAAGACCTTTCATAGCCAGGTTTGTCTGGTGAGCCTCATTGATCTGCTCGAGCGGGAACTCGTGTGTGATCAGATCATCCATCGGAAGTCCGATTGCTTTTGCTCTCTTAAGGAAATCAAATGTAGTTGCATAATCTCTCAGAGTGTATACCCATGAGCCAACCAGTGTGATCTCTTTTGAGCAAAGATCGAAGTGTGGGTTGATTGTTGCATCTCCACCATTGATAAAGAATCCAAGCTCACAAAGTCCACCACCATTGCGGATGAATTTGTAAATGTTTGCATGAGCGATCGGTGATCCTGTACACTGGAATGCGAAGTCAGCAGCATGTCCGCCGAATGCATCTTTTACTCCCTGTGCAAGTGCATCGATTCCCTGGAAATCTTTGAAGTTAACTGACTTCTCAGCTCCCATTCTCTTAGCAAAGTCAAGTCTCTTCTGCTCTCCGTCTACAGCTACGATATTCTCAATACCCATTGTACGAAGAACTGCGATACAGATCAGTCCGATCGGTCCACATCCCTGAACAACAACTCTGCTGTTGAATCTTAAGATTCCTGTTGTCTTAGCTCTTTCTACTGCATGTACAAGTACTGCACATGGCTCGATCAGTACACGGGATTTCAGATCCAGATCACTTACGTTGAATACTGTAGATCCCTCACGGATCAGGATGTAATCTGAGAACCATCCATTCAGATGAACATCATCGTCCGGAAGAAGTCCGTATACATCAGCTCCGCCTACGTTCTGTTTGTTGAGGTCGTACATTGTGATCTCCGGATCATCCTTGAAGATCATACATGTAACAACTTTATCTCCAAGATTCAGAGCTTTTCCAGCGCTGTCAACTTTAACGTTTTTACCCATCTTAACGATCTCACCTGTTCCCTCATGTCCGAGTACTACAGGAATAAGGCTGAATGGGTCTCTCTTGAATTCGTGAGCGTCTGTTCCACAAACACCACATCCTTCAACTTTAACAAGAATATCTCCGTCACCAACTTCCGGCATCGGATACTCTTTGATCTCAAAATGCTCAAGTGCTGTAAGCATAGCTACATGAGCTGTCTTTGGAATTTCATTTCCTGCTGCTTTCTGTGCCGGAGCTGCTTCTGGAACTTTCTTTTCCAGCATGCTCTCAAGTACCTGTTTTACAACAGCTTCTACATTAGCAGAATTCATTTCCATTGTCTATACCTCCGTTATCTTATACATAAGCTGTCTGTCATTACGCAACGTCTTCTCTTTGTGAAGCTGCTTGCGCTTGTAAGTCCTTCACCAGTTCTGCTGGCAATTGTAAATGTACAGAAGCCTTCGCCTCCGAATCCAAGTGCCGCATAGGATGGTCCGTTCTTAACAAGAATTGCTGTGTCAATTGCTTTTGCATATTTTGTAATACGATCTACATTCTTGGAATGAATGTGAGCGGAATGTCTGTTACCATGCTCAAGCCATACAGCCTGCTCTACAGCATCGTCGAAATCTTTCGCTCTTACTACACCAAGAATTGGCATCATAAGCTCTGTTGCGATCAGTGGGTGTTCCTTTGGTCCTTCAAATGTAATACATCTGATATTGTCCGGAACTGTAACTCCGATCATTCCAAGCAGTGTCTTTGCATCACGTCCAACACATTTTCTGTTCAGCTTTCCGCCTGCAAGAACTACATTTGTCAGTGCATCCTGCTCTTCCTTGGAAGCCAGGTAGCATCCCTGCTCATTTATCATGTAGTGCATCAGTTCATCAGCGATAGAATCAACTGCAACAATCTCTTTTTCTGCGATACACGGAAGGTTGTTATCAAATGTACATCCGTTTACAATGTCCTCAGCTGCCTTACGGATATCTGCTGTCTCATCAACGAGTGCCGGTGGGTTACCTGCTCCAGCTCCGATTCCTCTTCTTCCAGAAGAAAGAACTGCTGTAACAACTCCCGGACCTCCTGTTGCAGCGATCAGCTGAATTGCAGGATGTTTCATCATGATGTTACTTGTCTCAAGTGTCGGATGCTCTACTGTACAAGCAATGTTGTCCGGTCCACCAACCTCAACAGATGCTTCGTTCAGAAGATTAACTGCGTAGATTGATGTTTTGATTGCTGCCGGATGTGGGTTGAATACTACTGTATTTCCACCTGCGAACATTCCGATTGTGTTACAGAGAACTGTCTCACTTGGGTTTGTACAAGGTGTGATCGCTCCGATTACTCCGAACGGTCCCATCTCGATCAATGTAAGACCTCTGTCTCCTGACCATGCCTGTGTAGTGATATCCTCTGTTCCCGGAGTCTTCTCAGCTACCAGCTGGTGTTTTAAAATTTTATGTCCGACATTTCCCATGCCAGTCTCCTGAACTCCCATACGGGCCAGGATTTCTGCATTCTCCATGATCTTTTTACGGATGTTGGAGATAACTTTCTCTCTGTGATCCAGTGACATCTTAGCCACGATCTTCTGGGACGCTTTCGCTGCCTCAATGGCCTCGTTCATATCCTTGAATACACCGCGGTCTCCCTGTACATCAGAAGCGATCTGCATCTTTGCAAGAACGTCCTGTACAATGTCCTGAACCATCTGTTCATTTATAGACACTCTAATACCTCCTTGAAGACTTGTTTTCCGTAAGCTGCGATTGCTGTGTCCTGCTCAGCAGTTCCGCCGCTGACACCAAGTGCACCGACGATCTTACCATCAGCTTCGAGTACCTCTCCGCCTCCGAAGATCACGATCTTACCATCATTCGTAAACTGAATTCCGTATAATGGCTGTCCCGGCTGACTCAACTGACTCAACTCTGCTGTGGACATCTTAAGGCTCGCGGAAGTATATGTCTTGTTTAATGCAATGTCAAAGCTCGCTATGTAGGCGTCATCCATACACTGGACGGCTACAGGTCTACCTGCCTTGTCGGAAACTGCTACAACCGCATTCACACCCACACGTGCCGCTTCTGCCTTAACTTTTTCAATCAAGGCATTGGCAAGCTTCAATGTCATCTGATGCTTTTTGCATTGACAGACATGTTTGTGTGTATATTGTGGAGCTGCTTCCTTCATCTGATCCAGCACAGCCTGAACTGCACTGGTAATTTCCTGCTCATTCATAGCATTGCTCCTTTACTAATCTGTCAGATTATCTTCCCAGCTGTTCCATAACTTTCTTTGTGATAGAAGCTACAAGATCAGCATCTGTTCCTTCTGGAGCTGCTGCTGAAGATCCGCCACAGTTTCCACCGCATGAATGGCAGCTTGGCTTACCAGCTTTAGCGTTCGGGCAAAGGTTTGCCGGGTGTTTTCCTGGAAGTCCCATCTGTCTTCTCAGTTCGTACAGTCTCTGAACCTGCTCATCGTTCAGTTCCTGAGGTCCGCCAATCTGCATGGACTGCCATAACAGACGTGCGTAGAACTCAAGAGACTCCATCTTGTGGTATGCGCTCAGAAGGCTGTCTGAGTAAGCAAGTGCTCCGTGGTTCTCAAGAAGAACTGCATCAAAGTGCTGAAGGTATGGCTCGACAGCGTCCGGAATCTCCATTGTAGAAGGTGTACCGTATTTAGCGATTGGAACACATCCAAGAGCGATAACTGCTTCTGGCATGATTGGCTGTGTAAGCGGAATACCAGCGATAGCGAATGTTGTAGCGTACAGTGGATGAGCATGTACTACAGACTGAACGTCTGGTCTCTCTCTGTACACACGCATGTGCATCTTAATTTCTGAAGATGGTCTGAATCCTTTGTTTGCCTGAAGAACATTACCATTCTCATCTACTTTACAGATGTACTCTGGTGTCATGAATCCTTTGCTGACACCTGTTGGTGTACACAGGAACTCATGGTCGTTCAGTTTTACAGAAAAGTTTCCGTCATTAGCTGCAACCATTCCACGGTTGTAAACTCTTCTTCCGATTTCACACATTTCTTTTTTGATTTCGTATTCGTTTTGCATTTTTTCTCCTCCTTGGAATCGTGTCAAAACTTTTGTTTTGTGTTGTTTCTTAACTTATTTTACCACACAATCCCACATTAGTCAATTTGAACAGCCGTTGTTTTTATTGTTTCTTGTGATTATTTTCACTATTTTCTCTGTTTTCGACTTCGCGTAGATTATCTGATTGTGTTTTTTATTTTTAACCACCGATCCGGCACTCTACACCGGAAACTTCTTCTGCTACTTTCAGAAGTCGTCCCATCTTTTCATTTGTCGGTGGTTTTACATCCCCCATCAGGTATGGGCGGTTCAGTCCGTCATATTTATCCTGTCCCAGCCTGTGGTAAGGCAGAAGATGCATTCTTCTTACATTGCCAAGTTTGCGGACATATTCGGCAATATCACGGATTTCTATCTCTGTATCATTGAATCCCGGGATTACCGGAACACGGATGCTCAACTCTGTCATATGAGAGTCTGCAATCTTCTTTGCATTCTCTAACATCAGTTCATTCGAGCGTCCTGTAAATTCTTTATGTTTCTCTGGATTCATGTGTTTGATATCCAGCAGATACTGGTCTAAATATGGAAGAATCTCTTCGATTGTGCTGTATGGTGCGCATCCCATACTTTCCATCGCAGTTGTGATTCCTGACTCTTTCGCTGCCCGCAGAAGGTCTCTTGCGAACTTCGGCTGGCAAAGGCTTTCGCCTCCGGAAAGTGTAAGTCCGCCTCCGGTTCTTCTATAATAAGTACGGTCTTTTTCTACCGTCTCCATCACTTTCGCAACCGTTGTGTCCTCACCGATCACTTTTGGTTCTCCCTGCACCATCATTGTCTCGATCTCGTAGTGCTGCGATTCCGGATTACAGCACCAGCGGCATCTGAGCACGCACCCCTTCAGGAACACGATGGTTCGAATTCCATTCCCATCATGGATGGAATACCGCTGGATATCGAAGATTCTTCCTTTGGTCTTCAGATATTCTTCCATGCTGTCTCCCTCTTATTCTTAAAATCCCTGCTCTGTTCTGCGGATGATATCATCCTGCAGTGACTTGGACAATGTCGTAAACAGTGCACTATATCCAGCTACACGTACAACCAGATGTTTGTACTGTTCCGGATGCTCCTGTGCGTCCAGAAGTGTTTCACGGCTGACAACGTTAAACTGCATGTGGCTTCCCTTCTGATCAAAGTATGACTGGATCAGTCCTACAAACTTCTCAAGTCCTTCTCTTCCACTCAGTGCAGACGGATGAAACTTCTGATTGAACAGTGTTCCATTCGAAGCAATAAAGTGATCCAGTCTGGAAACGGAGTTTGCAGCTGCTGTCGGTCCGTTCACATCCTTACCGGCTGATGGCGATACTCCATCGGCTACCGGCATATGTGCCAGACGTCCGTCCGGTGTGGCTCCTGTCTGTCCGCCAAGCGGTACATTCGCTGATACTGGATATAATCCCGCCTGGAACATACCTCCACGTGGAATTTTTTTGTATTTCTCCAGTGGTTTTGTATAAGTATAGGCAACGTCTCTTGCAAATGCATCAACCTCCGGAATATCATTTCCGAACTTCGGCACTGCATCAATCAGCTTGAGGATTCTCTCACCATTCGCCTTCACCTGCTCTGATTCTGTCGCTGCAACAACAGTCTTCAGGATTGCCGCAACTTCTTTCTCGCCTACCGGCTGTCCGGCAGACTTCATAGCAGAAGCCACTTCTGATACCATCTCTGCAACATCATCACTTCTCAGACCTTTTCCATAGTTTGTACTAAGAGCCATCTTCAGGTCATGCATTGTAATCTTGTTCTCGTCATAAACGAGTTTCTTTACTGCGTAAAGTGCATCTGCCATGTTGGCAACACCGAATCCCTGCGGACCTGTAAAGTTATATACAGCTCCTCCCTGTTCCAGTGTCTTTCCTCTCTTGATACAGTCATCGACCATACTTGCCAAGAACGGAAGCGGTGCTCTCTCTGCGTGTGCCATATCAATAGCATTGTCAGCATTAACAAGTAGTGCGATTGCATAATCCATCTGCGCTTTATATGCATCATAGAATTCATCAAATGTCTTCATATCCTCAACATTACCTGTCTTTGGACCAATCTGTACACCCTTGTCCACACCATTTGAAAATACCAGTTCCAGCGGACGACACATATTGAAGAATGCTGCATCATGCCATCCGTTCGTCTTACCGGACTTCTGTGGTTCTACACATCCGATGATATTGTAGTCTCTCGCATCCTGCAAAGTCAGTCCACGGCTCTCCAGTGACGGGATAATAACCTCATCATTATAATACGCCGGAAGTCCGATTCCTGTTCTTGTAAGTTCTGCTGCATAAATCAGGAATTCATGTGGTGATCCATTCCAAACTCTTACAGAAAGAGAAGGCATTGGAAGGAATACATGCATAGATGATGTAATACACATAAATGAAAGATCATTCGTAACATCTATACCCTCTTCATTCTGTCCTCCTACGATCAGGTTCTGGAACAGACTGTAACCTGCGAATCCTTCTGCTGAAGCCGCATCACGGCACTTGTTCAGGTCATTTAATTTAACCCAGATACAATCCAACAGTTCCTGTGCAAACTCTCTTGTGATCTTTCCGCTGTCGAGATCCTTCTTATAATAAGGATACATATACTGGTCGAATCTTCCAGGGGAGATTGAATGTCCACTGGACTCGATCTGTAACAGCTGCTGTACAAACCAGAAGGACTGACAAGCTTCATAGAATCCTGTCGCACCCTTCTCCGGTACATTCGCACAATTCTGTGCAATGATAAGAAGTTCTTTCTTTCTTACCGGATCAGAACATTTCTCAGCCATCTCAAGTGCAAGCTTTGCATAACGGCGGGCATATGTGATCGCCGCATCACAGCTGATCATCACTGCCTCAAGGAAACGTGATTTTGTCTGATAGTTACCATCACTGACCTTCATAGAAGCAAGCTCATCTTCTGCTTTCTTGCGGATTCCGGAAAATCCGATCTCGAGAACTTCACCATACTTAACTGTCACATGTCCTACACCATTATAGAAATAGTTTCCAGGTGTAAAGATATTGTGTTCAATGTCAAGTAATGTCTCCGGCTCCATGTATGCTGTAGCCAGGTCACTTGTTGTACGGCCTTTCCAGTAAGCATTCGCCTCTTTCAGTTCCTTCTTCGTCTGCTCAGAGATATAGAACGGGTCAGCACTTCTTGTTTCAACTGTATCAAACTCTGCCTCCAGCCACTCGTAAGAGAACTCTGGAAATGTCTGGCATCCTCTTGGAGCAAGTGTACTGCTTCCAACAACAAGTTCCAAGTCACGGATCGTGATCGGAATATTCTCCAAAATATGCTGGAACGCTTTTGCTCTACGGATGATCATTGGTTCATTCTCAGTCTGTTTGTACGACTCCGTAATCAGTACCGCTCTCGCCGACTCAATCTCAGGCATCTTCGCATACAGGTTTTCTACCAGTTTTGGAATTCTGTCCGACTTCGGGATGGGAGTACTGTCATAAGTATAAAGTCCCATTTTGCTCTTAAACTCCTTTCTTCCAATATTAACATTTATTATACTTTATTTATCTCCCAAAGTCAATCAAAACACAATACATCCCACATTATATTTCTGTAAAGTTACAATAAATCCCAATACGGTTCATGTTGTGTTTTATTTGCTTTTTTCTTTACGTTTCACCTCGAATTTATTGACATTTTACTTAAAATACCGCATACTTAAGGTATATATGCGGCATGGCGAATGAATCAACACAATGTCTGCCGCGTGAACGATTAGAAAGAAGGGTTGGATTATATGGCTTCTTATGAATTTGATATCCACACACATTCCATCGCCAGCGGGCACGGAACCTGTGCGACCATGACTGATATGGCAAAAGCTGCCAATGCAGCTGGGCTTAAGATGCTTGGAATTTCCGATCATGGTCCCAAAAACGCTTGGTGGCGGACGCATTTCTTATTTCCGCAGCCTTGCATTTGCACAACCAAAGCGTCTCGGTGTTAGAATGCTTTACGGTGCAGAGGTAAATATTCTGGATCAGGAAGGAAAACTGGATCTTGATGATGAAATTTTAGAGTCTCTGGATTATGTTATAGCAAGTATGCATCGTCCAATTTTTAAATCCGGAACAGCAGATGAGAACACCCGTGCTTATATCAAGACTATGGAGAATCCTAATGTTAATATCATCGGTCATTGCGATGACGAAAAATTCCCTGTAGATTATTTTGCGCTTTTCCGTGCTGCAATGGAGAACCATGTTCTGCTTGAGATCAATAACAGTTCTTTAAGTCCGGATGGATATCGTGGGGATACGACCTACGCTGATCTCTTAATATTGAATCTATCCAAGCACTTTAATTATCCGGTTCTGTTCTCCAGTGACAGCCACGGCACAGAACATATCGGTGACTTCCAGTATGCGGAAACTCTTGCTCGAAAAGCCGGCATTCCGGAAGATCTTATCCTAAATTACTCTGTACGTAAGTTTATGGGATTTTTAGGTGAGAGATAATACTATAATATAGAAGGAATACTTACAATGGGAAAATGTCTTTTCTTTGATGCAGATGGAACAATTTTAGATATTGTAAAAGGAACACCAGAAGATACAAAACTTGCACTTCAACAGCTGAGAAAAAATCGGACATAAGACTTTCATCTGTACCGGTCGTTCAAACGCTTTTGTTCCTGAATATCTTATGAAGGAGATTGGATTTGACGGACTTATCGCTAATCTTGGAGCATATATCGAATATAATGGAACACGGGTATTTGAGCGTGAGATGCCAACCGATCTGGCATGGAAGACCGTAGAGATCATTAAGGCAAACGGTTTTATCCCTGTACTGGAAGGCAATGATTATATGTACTATAATCTGGATGAATATACAAGTGACATAGACTGGTTTGCTGATCTGATCACTCAGGAACTCGGTGACAAACTGCTTCCTATTCGTGGAAATGAACATAATCTTCACTTTAACAAAATAAGTGCCAAGCGCACACCCGGATGTAATCCAGAGAAATTATGCCAGGAATTATCCCTATGGTATGATTATATTATTCACAGTGGATCTTTTGTTGGAAGAACGATTGAATTTGTCATGAAAGGCTGTTCCAAAGGACTTGCGATCAGTGTTATGAGTAATGTACTTGGATACGAAAAGAGGGATGTTATTGCTTTCGGCGATAGCAATAATGACTTGCCAATGTTCCAGGCTGCCGGATTTAAGGTTGCTATGGGAAATGGATCTGAAGACTTGAAATCACAGGCTGATTATGTGACCGGCGCCTTGGAAGACGGCGGAATCCGCCAGGCGCTGGAATCTCTGAATTTGATTTAAAAGATACTCCATTCCTTGACCAACTTCACATTTTCGAACAAAAATGGGCATATCTAAATTTCCTGATATCCCCCATTTTTTCACTCTTTATTATGCTCTCTTAGACAGCACTTCATCCTCATATTTCTGAATCTCGTCAAACCATCCTTCAGCTTCTACACCACACTGACGGCAGTACTCTTCCCATACATCACCGATTGGAAGTGTCTTGCACTGTTCCATAACAACCATCTTCTTGCTCATCTGGTTTGTATCCTGAAGCTCTTTGAGCATCTCGCTTGGCTGACAAAGTGCATCAAGCAGTGCTTTCTGGAAGCTGCGGAATCCTGTTACCCATGCGGAGATACGGTTGATGGAAGCATCAAAGTAATCCAGTGCAATATATGTACGGTCAATTCCGTTCTCGCAGCGAACGATCTCTTTTGCGATCTCTTTTGTCTCATCATCAAAGAGAACTACATGGTCTGAATCCCAACGGATCGGACGTGTAACATGCAGAGCAATCTCCGGGAAGAATGTAAGCAGTGCCGGAATCTTATCGGATACTACTTCTGTTGGATGATAATGTCCGTTGTCCATCAGTGGCAGACATTTGTCTTTGTTCATTGCAGCGTAGCTCAGTGAGAATTCAGCTGACCCTACTGTATAAGCCTCAACACCGATACCGAATACTTTAGACTCTACACAAGGTTTTACAAGGTTTGTGTCAAATGGCTCGGAAAGGATTGCATCGATAGACTCTTTGTAGCGTACACGAGGTCCCATACGGTCAGCCGGAATATCTTTGAATCCGTCACCTGTCCAGATATTCATTACACAAGGAACTCCTGTCTGCTCCGCAAAATACTGTGAAATGCGGATGCAGGCTTTTCCATGCTCGATCCAGAAGTTTCTTACTTCCTCATCCGGGCTTGAAAGTGTAAGTCCGTCTTTTACCATTGGATGTGAGAAGAATGTTGGATTAAAATCAAGTCCCATTCCTCTTTCTTTTGCAAAATCAACCCATTTCTGGAAATGTTTTGGCTCTAATTTATCACGATCTACGAATTCACCATCTTCAAAGATTGCGTAGCATGCATGAACATTGATTTTCTTTTTACCCGGCATCAGGCTCATTGCCTTATCCATATCAGCTAACAGTTCTTCCGGAGTTCTTGCTTTTCCCGGATAGTTTCCTGTTGTCTGGATTCCTCCTGTCAGAGGGCCGTCGTGGTCAAATCCTGTTACATCATCTCCCTGCCAGCAGTGAAGAGAAACCGGAATTTCTTTACATTTTGCGATTGCTGCGTCTGTGTCCACTCCTAATTTTGCATAGATTTCTTTGGCTGATTCATATCTTGTCATCTTTTCTTCCTCCATTTTTGTGAATTTGAATTACGCATTTTCGTATATTTTTACATCAAACGATTTTCCAACACATGTTCTTGCTTCCGGCAGGTCTTTAAATACTCCATCATGTAGCATCTGGACAACAATATTTCCGATTGCTGTAGCTTCAGAAGGCCCTGCAGAAACTTTTTTTCCTGTATATTTTGCTGTCAGTTCGTTAAGATATCCTGCATTGGCACCGCCACCGACAACATAGATTGTAGTGTATTTTTTTCCTGTTAATGCTTCAATCTCTTCGATCGTATCGCCATAACATTTTGCAAGACTGTTGTAGATAACTGCTGCGATCTCGCCCACTGTTTCAGGCACCTGCTGCTTGGAATCACGGCAGAACTTCTTCACAGCTTCAATCATGCTCTTCGGAGCAAGGAAGCAGTCATCATTACAGTCTACTAAAGATGTGATCGTCTCTTTGGAAGCTCTCTCACAAATCTCTGCAAAAGAAAGATCCTCTGTGAATTCTTTCTTTACAGACTGGATCATCCAGAGTCCCATGATATTTTTCAGGTAACGGAAACGGTGATCGTATCCACCTTCGTTTGTGAAGTTTGCCTGCATACTTCTCAGTGAGCAGTCCGCTTCTTTTCTCTCAATTCCCATCAAAGACCATGTGCCGGAGCTGATATAAATGGCATTGTCATCGTTGGTTGGTACCGCAAGTACCGCTGAGCCTGTATCATGAGTGGCTGGAAGAACAACCTTACAGTTGAATCCAACCTCGTTCTGAATGTCCTGCGTAAATTCGCCTACAACTGTTCCCGGCATAGATACCGGCTGGAACATCTCTTTGTTGTATCCGAGCATATCGATCAGTTCATAATCCCAGTCATTTGTCGTCGGATTCACAAGCTGTCCTGTTGTCGCATTTGTATATTCATTTTTCTTCACACCTGTCAGCAGGAAATGGAAGTAATCCGGAATCATCAGGATTGCTTTTGCCTGTTCAAGGTACTCCGGATGAGTCTCTTTTACAGCCATCAGCTGATAGATTGTATTGAATATCTGCTTCTGGATACCTGTTCTCTCATACAATGCGGAAAGGGAAATCATCTTTTCATACACTTTCTCATCCATTCCATTCGTACGACTGTCACGATAGCCTACTGTATCTCCGAGGATCTGATCCTTCTCATCAAGAAGCACATAGTCAACTCCCCAAGTATCAATTCCCATTGTTGCCGGTATCTTTCCAAGTTCTTTACATTTCTTCAATCCGTTCTTGATTTCTGTAAAAAGACGATCTACATCCCAGCATAAAGTACCGTTTTTGTTATCCATTCCATTTGGAAACGGTAAACCTCTTCCAGTTTCATCTTTCCATCTTCCATGGATGCCAGCATATGACGTCCACTGGATGCTCCGATATCAACTGCCAGATAATAATTGCCCATTGTTTTGGTGCCTCCTTATTATTTTTCTATTACTGTTCATTTCTTATGGCTTTATTATATCCACGCTTTCTATGTAAAAAAAAGGACGCTATTTACGAAAAATAGCGTCCTTATTTGCACTGTATTTTATTTTTTAGGGTTCCCTTTTGCATTTTGTACAATTTTAACCCCTCATTTTTGTTGATATTGTGTAGTGTTATTTAAAATGTTTTCTCTCGACAAAACAGACACTCTATTTACCGGAGAAATTTCTATGAAGAAGCTCATGCTCTTTTCCCTTCAACAAAGTATCGTACAAGGAAAGAATCATTGGGTTCTCATTTGATTTCTTGATCTGAGTGTTTACATCTGTATCATATAAGCCCTTCATTCTTGCTTTTCTGGTTCTCGGTCCTGCATTCACCGGCTGACCTCCACCCATGATACATCCTCTGCGGCAGGCCATCACTTCCACAAAATCATACTCCGCTTCGTGATTTTTAATCTGCTGCAATACTTTATCTGCATTTGCAAGGCCATTTACAACTGCTGCCTTAATCTCTCTTCCATTATAATTATAAGTCAGCACTTTAATACCGTCGTCCCCACGCACACCACTCTTTTTAATAGACTCCATGTCTACTCTGTTGTGTCCCTGCTGCAGCCTACGGAGCACTGCCTCTGTAACACCACCGGTAACACCGAAGATCACACCACTTCCGGAGCCGATACCAAACGGTACATCAGCTGCTTCGATCTCAACTTTGTCAAATACAATTCCTGATTTGCGGATCATTCTTACGATTTCTGTTGTTGTGAGCACGTAATCAACATCCTGCTTGCCATTTGTATAAGATTCCGGACGTAAGATTTCTTCCTTCTTCGCCGTACAAGGCATAATTGATACAGATACGATTTTCTTTCCTTCATTTTTCTCAGGATCTTTATAATACTCTCTTACAACTGCTCCAAACATCTGCTGCGGTGATCTGCATGTTGAAAGATTCGGCACGAATTCCGGATATTTATTCTCACAATATTTCACCCATGCCGGACAACAGGATGTAAAGAGTGGCATCTTCTCACCGGAAGTAAATCTCTCAATAAACTCTTTGGATTCCTCCACAACTGTCAGGTCTGCGCCATAGGATGTGTCATATACTTCATCAAATCCCAGACGATGCAGTACTCCAACGAGTTTGCCCATCACATTTTCACCTTTGGCATAACCAAAGTTATCACCGATTGCAACACGTACAGCCGGAGCGATCTGAGCGATCACCTTTGTATTCTTGTCTGCCAAAGCTTCCCACACTTCATCAATATTGGTATGAATACTGATTGCACCGGTCGGACAGACAACACGACACTGTCCACAACCTACGCAGTCTGTTTCTGCAATCTTCTTATTAAATGCCGGTATTACCTGTGCATCAGTTCCACGATACGCGAAGTCGATTGCATTGATATTCTGTACATTATCACACATTCTGACACAGTCACCACACAGGATACATTTATTCGGATCTCTGATAATTGCGTGTGAACTTGTATCAATTGGCTGTATCTCTCTTACATTTTCAAAGCGGATCTCATGAACTCCCATACGGTGAGCCAGTTCCTGCAAATGACACTCGCCGCTTTTGATACACGTCGTACAATCTCTGCAGTGAGCAGCCAGAAGTAGTTCCAGTATCAGTTTCCGGTAGCGCATCAGCCTTGGTGTATTTGTATAAATAATCATTCCGTCTCTCGGCTTTTCTGAACATGAAGCAAATGTTTTCCCTCTGTCATCTTCTACCGTGCATAATCGGCAGGCACCATAGATAGATAATTCCGAATGATAACACAAGGTAGGGATATCAATCCCGGCTTTTCTTATTACAGACAATACATTAGGTTCATCCGTGAACTCAATGGCCTGTCCGTCAATTGTCATAATTCCCATAAATCTCTATCCTCCCTACTCTGTATAAACAGCTCCAAATGGGCAGTTATCGATACAACTTCCACACTTGATGCACTTTGAATTATCAATTGTAAATGGTGATTTTATTTTTCCTGTGATTGCATTTACCGGACAGTTCTTCGCACATTTCGAACATCCTTTGCATTTCTCCGGATCAATCTTAAACACACGAAGATTAGAACAGACTCCCGCACGACATTTCTTATCTACTATGTGCTCTTCATATTCTTTTCGGAATGCATGAATCGTACTTACAACCGGCTTTGGTGCACTCTTTCCAAGACCACATAAGGCAGTATTTTCAATCATGTCTGCCAGTTCTTCCAGTTCATCAAGGTCGCTCATTTCTCCGTTTCCGGCAACTATACGTTCCAGAATCTCAAGCATACGTTTAGTTCCTTCTCTGCACGGAACGCATTTTCCACAGCTTTCTCTCTGTGTGAAGTTCATAAAGAATCTTGCAACCTCTACCATACAGGTGTCTTCATCCATAACAACAAGTCCACCGGAACCGATCATGGCACCGATCTTTGACAGTGAGTCAAAATCCATCTTACTGTCAAGCTGGGATTCTACCAGACATCCACCGGATGGACCACCGATCTGAACTGCCTTGAACCCTTTATCGTCCTTGATGCCGCCTCCGATATCAAAGATGATTTCACGTAAACTTATTCCCATAGGCACTTCGATCAATCCGGTATTTTTTTACATTTCCGGTAAGGGCAAACGCTTTCGTTCCTGGGCTTTGCGGTGTACCAATACGGCTGTACCAATCTGCTCCGTTTTTAATGATCATCGGGATATTTGCATAAGTCTCTACATTATTCAATACGGTTGGCTTCTCCCATAATCCCTGTTCTACTGTTCTCGGTGGTTTTACTCTCGGCATGCCTCGCTTGCCTTCGATCGAAGCTGTAAGCGCGGAACCTTCCCCGCATACAAAAGCACCTGCTCCGCGATTGATATGTAATTTGAAGCTGAATCCTGTTCCAAGGATATTATCTCCCAAAAGTCCTTTCTCTTCCGCCTGAGCGATAGCAATCTGCAGTCTTCGTACTGCCAGCGGATACTCTGCACGAACGTAAATATATCCTTCCTGGGCCTGTACTGCATAAGCTGCCAGCATCATACCTTCGATCATTCGGTGAGGATCACCTTCCATAACGCTTCGATCCATAAATGCACCCGGATCTCCTTCATCACCATTGCAGACTACATAACGGATCTTTTCCGGCTGACTCGCTACCTGTGACCATTTTCTTCCCGCCGGAAATCCTGCTCCGCCTCTTCCACGAAGACCTGCATCTGTAACCGTCTTAATCACTGCTTCCGGAGTCATTTCAAACACAGCTTTTTCGAAAGACTCATATGCTCCTACCGCCATTGCATCCTCAATATGCTCTGCATCAATATGACCGCAGTTTCTCAACACCAGACGGGTCTGCTTGGCATAGAATGGAATTTCTTCCTGTGTCTGATATACATGACCATTATCTTCATACATCAATCTTGTAACCGGTTCTCCATGAAGAATCGTCTTTTCAAAAATTTCTTCGCAGTCTTCCAGTTTTACTTTCAGATACAGATAGTTATAAGGTTCAATACGAACCAGCGGACCCATCTCACAGAATCCATGGCATCCGCTCATCTTAAGTCCCACATGAGCGATTTCTTCACCGATTTTGACTGTTACATGATCCATATTGGAAGTTAGTTCTTTCAAACGGGCATATATTTTATCTGAACCACCTGCCAGACATCCTGTTCCTCCACAGACCAGAATACAGCAGTTTTCTTTCTGCCGCTTTTCCTTACACTCTTCTCTCCATAACTGGAGCTGCATTCTGTTTTCTATCCTCATTCCTCTTCCTCCCGCAGCTTCTTGATCAGCTCGCTCATTTTCTCAGGTGTCATTTTCGGATGTACTTCATCATTAACCATTACGGCCGGTGCCAGTCCGCATGCGCCCAAGCATGAAACCGTCTCCACTGTAAACAACTGGTCATCTGTTGTGTGTTTCTTTTTTCCAAGCCCCAGTTCCTTGTAAAGTCCTTCCAGAATCGGAATAGATTTGCGCACATGACAGGCTGTTCCATCACATACTTTTATCACATATTTTCCTTTTGCCTCAAAAGAAAAATTTTCATAAAAGCTTGCTACACTGTAAGCTTTTGCCTCGGAGATTCCCAGTTTCTCCGCAACATAAGTTAAAAGCTCCGGTGGAAGATAGCGATATTCTTCCTGAATCCCCTGTATAATCGGGATCAAAGACTTTTCTTCACATGTATACTGTGCAATAATCTCATCTGTTTTTTCGTAATAGGATATATCTAACATCGTGCCCCTCCTTTTTGTATTTTTCACATATGTTTCATTATACATCCTATCTCCTTTTGTGCATAGTGCTATTTTGATATTATTTTTGCAATTTTATTTCGTCGCTTTTTTTATTTTTATCTGTTTCCATACGTTGTTATTAATGCAAATTGCCATTTCTCACTTCAGTATAGTCTTCGATTTACTATTCGCGTAAAAAAAGAAGATGCCATCTGTGAAAAATAGCATCCTCTCTATACTTTATCCTTAATTCATGTTTTCAATCCGATATTCTTTCGGACTGATTCCATAGCGTTCTTTAAATTTTCTATAAAAATAGCTTGTATTGTCGTATCCAACTGCTTCTATAATATCCGACACCGCAATCCTGCTGTTTATCAGAAGATACACTGCCTGTTGCATCCTCTTTTCCTGAAGAAGTTCTTTATATGTTTTCCCTGATTTCTTCTTAATCTCACGACTCAGCCAATAGACATCCACTTTCATCTCTACCGCCAGTTCTGACAGCGTGCCTTCTTTAAAATGATCCTCAATATAGCGATACACATTCGCCATAATCTCTGTATCAAATTTGCGTCCGCCGGCTTCCATCTTATCCATATAATTCAACAACTGAAGAAACAAAAGTCCCATCGTGATCTGATTACTGCTTCGCTTATTGGAAATGTCATAGAAGATTGTCCAGACCATATTCTCGATCAGATTCTGCACCGGGAGAATATCAGCCACATGAAAATACAGATAAGACGTCTCTTCATCTCTTCCGCACAACGCCCCGACAAGGAAATCTTTCAGCTGATTTTCTTCTGCCCCGATCATAGAGAATGCTGTGTTAAAAAACTCCGGCAGGACAATAAAGTTCACTGCAATATCATACTCTCCGGCCGGAAGGATCTCCTGCACTGCATTCTGATTCAGAAACAGAAGGTCACCCTGTTCGAGCACAACCTGATTGCCGTTCACGATATGTGTCGTTGTTCCCTGGCACATATAAATTACTTCTATATAATTGTGTGTATGCGCCGGGAAATGTACAAAGCGAGTATGCGGTCTGACCTGGATCAACTTCCCCTTCTTCAGAAGTTTCGCACTGTCCACAACCATTTCCTTCTTTTCTGTATAAAGCTGTGGATCGATCTCCTGTTTTCCTTCAAGGATCCGGCGTTCCTCATCTGTGATCATCGCCAGTTCCCGGATCAGTTCCTGATGCATCTATTGCCTGCCTTTCTGGTTTATCCTTTTAATGTAGCTGCAATCTCTCTCGTTAATTCCATGTACTCTTTCGCACTTCTACTGCTCTTCTTATATGCGATCACCGGTGCATTATTATCCTGCGACCACTCAATTCCACTGTCCACGCGGATGTAAGTATCAAATACTTTCACATCATCTAACTCTTGCAGAGTCTCTAATGTCTGTTTGAAATAATTCTTTCTTGTATCAACCTTTGTGATCACAATTCCACCAAGCTTGAGATCCGGTGCAATTTCTTCTACACTGTCCAGGAATTCAAACATATTTCCAAGACCAAACAGTCCCCATGGAGATGCCTCTACCGGAAGGATCACATAATCGGACGCACACAGGATATTCATCACCCATCCACCAAGTGTCGGCGGTGCATCGATCAGAATATAATCATAAACCTCTGATTCGCGGATCTTCTTCAATCCTTTTTTACAAAATATACTCTCTCTGCCATTTTAGTAAAAAGGTTTGCGTATTCAATCGAACTCATCAATGTAGAAGACGGAATCAGATCAAGTCCTTCGTATTTGTATTCACGATATAATCTGTCAAATCATCCTGTCGCTTGATTGCTTCATACAAACTTTTTGTCACTCTGTGCATATGCAAGCACTGTATCTTCGTCAAACAAAGAAAGGGAGAGATTCAGCTGCATATCTCCGTCGATCATCAGAACCTTTTTCCCAAGCTCTCTCAAGCCAAATCCAACATTTGAACAAGTTGTGGTCTTTCCGCTTCCTCCCTTATTATTCGTAAAACAGATTACCTTTGTCTTTGCCATTGTGTTCTCTCCTTCTTCCGAAATCATCAAATCTATCCTAATTACTGTATCCAGTAACGCCCTTTTCTAAAATTTTAGCATATCCATTTACGAAAGACAATGAAATCCAATCCATTTTATGTTATAGTTATTGTATCTGAGTAATCATTAGAATTTTATCATGATCACTCTCCAAATCAGCCGCTTATTTAATGGCTCAGAAAGACTGAGGTTTTCTTTTATGAATAAAAATCCATACTGATCACCGGTTCTTCCCGCGGCATCGGGCGTGCCTGTGCGAAAGCATACGCCAAGGCCGGTTATCACGTATTTCTCAACTGTGTCCACCAGGTGGAACGCTTAGAAGAGCTCGCACATGAGATTCTCTCAAACGGTGGTTCCTGTACAGCAGTTCCCGGAGATGTCAGTAACCCCGACGAAGTCCGGAAGATTTTTCAGATTATTGAAAAAGAGTGTGGTGGCGTTGATATTCTGATCAACAACGCCGGTATCGCCTGGTTCGGACTTCTGACTGACATGACTGACAATGACTGGGATAAGATTCTTGCCACGAATCTTTCTTCCGTCTTCTACTGCAGCCGCGCAGCCATTCCATACATGGTATCTAAAAAAGTGTGGGAAGATTCTGAATATTTCTTCTATGTGGGGAACTGTCGGTGCTTCCTGTGAAGTTGCTTATTCCGCAACAAAATCTGGAATACACGGATTGACACGAGCACTTGCCAAGGAACTTGCACCGAGTAATATTCAGGTGAATGCAATCGCCTGCGGTGTGATTGACACAGAAATGAATGGTCGTTTGAACGAAGAGGAACGCCAAGATCTTATGGATGAGATTCCTTCCGGACGTTTTGCCGATCCGGAGGAAGTTGCCGAGCTTGCATTAAAGCTCACAGATACGCCGGCTTATATGACCGGACAGATTATTGGAATAGATGGAGGATTCATATGATAGACGTACATCACATTGAACAGATTTCACAGGATTGTTCCCTTACTGAATTCGTTGGAACAACCGTTTTGGATACAATCGGACTTGTTATCCCGGGAATTGACCCTTCTCTTCTTGAGAAGATGAATCTGAAAAAGCCATATAAAAGTCTTGGCCTGATCAGTTCAAGGACAGGTGCAGCCGGACAAATCAATGCAGCAGACGAAGCTGTCAAGTCAACGAACACAGAGATTGTTTCCATCGAGCTTCCTCGTGATACAAAAGGCTGGGGCGGACACGGATGTTTCATCGTGATCGGCGGAGACAACGTCTCTGACGTGCGCCGTGCAGTTGACATTGCGCTTGAATATATCGGCAAATATGCCGGTGAACTCTACATCAGCCAGGCCGGACATCTGGAGTTCACTTTCTCTGCCTGTGCAGACAAAGCACTTCATATGGCATTCAACGCTCCGATTGGAAAACCATTTGGATTCTTCTGCGGTTCCCCTGCTGCTATTGGACTTGTCATGGCTGACCTTGCGGTGAAGTCTTCCCCGGTTGAAGTCATCAAGTATATGACCCCGGACCAGGGAACAAGCCATTCGAACGAAGTGATCGTCGCGGTAACCGGTGATGCAGATGCTGTTAAGAATGCAGTCCTCACCGCAAGAGATGTAGGACTTCAGCTGCTTGTCTCCATGGGAAGTTACCCAGAGAGCCCGGCGACACCATATCTGCAGTAGGATATAACTTTACAGAAACACCATATAATATCACACGCAATTCCAAGAACCGTTTTTCCACTGTTCTTATAAGAAAAACCGTAAGATGAAGCTCATTTCCTGCTTCTCTTACGGTTTTGTTATCTATTTTCTTATTCCATAACATTAAAATTCAGGGCGCATTTATAATCTCCCATAAATATCCTGCGGCACATATGCCTTAACCTCAATTCCTTCCGGCACATATTCTTCGGATAACAGCTGCCCCTTACTGCGGATCAGCTGAATCTTGCCCGCTTCACTGAAATCATATAAGCGTTCAATATAAATCTGCTCTTTACGGATAATCTCCAATAACGCCTGTTTAAACTCTTCCAGCCCCTGCCCGGTCTTCGCAGATGTTGCAATGGAATAATCTGCCTGAAGATCTTTGTGATTAACCGGATTCTCAACCTTATCTTGCTTGTTAAACAGTGTAATGACCGGTTTTCCTTCGGCTCCAAGCTGTCTGAGTGTCTCATAAACTACATGCATCTGTGCATCCATCTGTGGATTCGAAGCATCAACTACGTGCACGATAATATCCGCATACTTTGCTTCTTCCAGTGTGCTCTTAAATGCCTCTACCAAATGATGCGGCAGCTTGTTGATAAATCCAACCGTATCTGTCAAAAGAATTTCCTGTGTGTTATCCAGTGTCAAAGCTCTCGTTGTTGTATCCAATGTTGAGAAAAGCATCGCATCCTCCAATACTCCTGCCTGTGTCAGTGCATTCTCAATACTGCTCTTTCCTGCTGAAGTATAACCTACTAATGCTGCCACTTTCAGTCCGGACTGCTTTCTCTGTCCACGAATCAATTCTCTGTGGCGCTCTACATCTTTCAATTCTTTCTTCAGTCTGCTGATACGTTCTCTGATCAGACGGCGGTCCATCTCCAGTTTTTTCTCTCCCGGTCCTCTTGTTCCGATTCCGCCTCCCAGACGGGAAAGAGAATTTCGAAGTCCGACAAGTCTCGCCGCACGGTATTTTAACTGTGCCAGTTCCACCTGGATCTTACCTTCTCTGCTGACTGCCCTTCCTGCAAAAAGTATCCAGGATCAGAAGTGTCCGATCCACGATCTTACATTCCAGCTCTTCCTCCAGATGATTCAGCTGCACGGAAGTCAGTTCATCGTCACAGATGATTCCCGTAGCGTCTGTCTCCACAAAAGTTCCTTCAGCTCCAGGATCTTTCCTTTCCCGATATACGTCACCGGATGCATCGCCTCTCGTTTCTGGATCAGACGGCCGGCTACCTCTGCACCGGCCGTGCGTGCCAGTTCTGCCAGCTCATCCAGGGATTCTTCCTCCGGCTCCGCATCATTTTCCTGAACGCCTACTAAAATGACGCGTTCTTTCGCATCTTCCATTTCATATAACGCCATTGCTTTTCTCCTACTCTCTCTTGCCTTCCATCGTCTGCCGGATAATGCTGCGCATCATATCTTCGTTTAACTGCCCCTGCACATATCCGAACAGATTTCCGTCTTTGTCTACCATAAAAGTTGTCGGGTAAGCGCTGATTCCATACTGCATAAATACCTCTCCTGTCGTATCCATCAGCACCGGATAGGTGTATCCGTTTTCCTCAAGAAATGCCTCGATCTCCTCCTGGCTTCCTTCCTGTCCGAATCCCGGCGCGGCAATTCCCAGGATCACCAGATCACTGTCTTCTTCCTGCTGTGTTTCTTCATAAATCTTCTGAATCTCCGGCATCTCATTTCTGCACGGATCACACCAGGTTGCCCAGAAATTCAAAAAGGATTGTCTTTCCCTTATAGTCTGCCAGACTGTGCTCCTTTCCATACTGATCCTGCAGCACAAAATTCTGTGGCCGGGTACGTATCCTGCTTTTCTTCTTTTATTTCCTTTTTGCGTTGTCTCTTTTGATGAAGTCTGTGTTCCTGCTGTTCCCGATAAATATCCGGTGATCGCGTTCATCTTGCCTGTAAACATCAGAAGTCCCATAAAGATCATCAGGATTCCTCCGATCTTCACCGTATACTTGACAACATAATTGTACTTTTTGAAAAACCCGAGCACTTTTGCCGTGAACAGTCCCACTGCAAGAAACGGCAGGATAAATCCAAGTGTATACACACCGATCAAAAGGAATCCTGTCAGCTTTGTTCCTGCACTTCCCGCCATCAAAAGCACACTCGCAAGAGCCGGTCCCACGCACGGCGTCCAGGCAAAGCTAAAGGTAAATCCAAACACAAGCGCCACAACCGGTGACATCTTCAACTTGTCGAGCTTTAACCAGAAACGGTGCTCTGTACCCAGAAGCTTTGATTTTCCAAAAATTCCCAAGCTGGTACAAACCGAATAAAATCACCAGAATCCCGCCGATCCTCGATACCATTGCCTGATTCTTGTTAAGAAAAACTTTCCGGCTGCCGACACACCAAGTCCCATCATAAAAAATGCGGAGCTGATCCCTATCACAAAACAAATCGTATTGACAAACAGCCGCCCCCGTTTTCCGTACAGTTCTCCCTGCTCTGCGCCTCCTGAGAGATATCCCAGATAAAGCGGTACAAGCGGAAGGACACACGGTGAAAAAAAAGCTTAAAAGCCCCATGTAAAAACACGGTCACTACAGGAACTCCCACATCCATTGAAAATCCCATTTATTCTCCCCTTTCTTCTTTGATCCGGATCACAAACGCCGGAATCGGCGGGTGAATTTTGGCGGTTATAATAAGTACTTACAATCACTCAAAAAATGTTCTGGAATCCAGTGTCTCAAGATAAGACAACAGTGCCTCTTTCTCTGCGAATCCACTGTCTCCTCCACTATAGATACAAAGGCTCATGATCCCGCCGTTTTTTCAGCAGGCGAAGCCCTGCCTCAATTGCCTGAATGCTTGTAGCAGCCTGTGTCGCGATCTGATGATCACCGCCCGGCAGATACCCGAAATTAAAGGTGATCGCTGATACGTTTTCCCGGACATAATTCTCCATATGCTCATGTCCATCCAGAATGACCTCGGCACGCTCTGTAAGTCCCGCCTCTTCCAGACGCATTTTTTGGTGTGTTCTACTGCTGCCTTTTTGAATATCAAATGCGTAGACCTTTCCGTCTGCCCCTGTCAGACGACAGAGAAATTCTGTATCATTTCCATTGCCGGCCGTTGCGTCCACACAGCAGTCTCCTTCTTTGATATGCTCCTTTATCATCCGATGACAATACTCTGTAATCTGATATCCCGGCATACGCTCTCCTTTCTCATCCCCGGGAATAAAGGACGCTGACCGCAGAATCTTCTCCGCAGTCAGCGTATCCTCTTCTTCCCTTGTATTCTTTATCTGGTCTCCAGAAATTTTGCTTCTCTCTGGGCATCTGCATCGTCCGGATAGACCTGGATATATTCTGCGATCTTGGCTTTTTGCATTCTCCCAGTCACCCAGCTTTTCATAACATACGATCTGATTGAACCGCATCTCCTGAAGCACTTCGCTGAAGCTTTCTGCATTTTCCATGGACGTACCGCTGTTCTGAGACAGGCTGATTCCCTGATTAAACTGCTCCAGTGCATAACTTGTAATCATTCAGCTTCATCCCGCAGATTCCGAGTAAATTATAAATGACCTGATTCTTTTCTCCGCCTGCTGAAATTGCTTTACTCAAATGCATCTTTCGCAGATTCATAGTCCTCCTGCTCATAATATGCCATTCCCAGACCGCGGTATGCCTCCGCCGTCTTCTTGCCTTCGTCCACCGCTTTCTGAAATGCGGTCACTGCTTCTTTATAATTTCCGTCTTCCAGATACCCTGTTCCGTCTTTGAGTGCATTGGTACATCCTGTCAAAAGACAGGCAGATACTGTCAATGCAAGCAATGTTGCTCTTTTCATGTTGTACACCCCTTATTCCGGATATTTCAGCACCCAGAATGAATTCAATAAGTTGATCATCATCACTGCCATATCCGCTAAAATTGCGTTTTTCATTGTTACATAGCCAAAGGATGCCAGCACCAGAAGAAGAACTTTCATCCCAATGGCAAAGATCAGATTCTGCTTCACCGCACGAATTCGTTCCTCTGGAAATCCGGATCGCATTCACGATCCTGGAAAGATCATCCTCCATCAAAATGATATCCGCTGCCTCCAGAGCTGCATCCGAGCCCAGGCCCCCCAATGGCAATCCCGATATCCGCATGTGCAAGAACCGGCGCGTCGTTGATTCCATCCCCTACAAACGCCAGCTTCTCATCCTCCATATGGCTTTCCATAAATTCTCTGACCTGCTCTACCTTTTCCTCCGGCATCAGGCCTGCATATACATAATCCAGCTTTAACTGCCGGGCCACATCTTCTGCCACCCGTTCATTATCTCCGGTGATCATCACCGCTTCGATCTGTTGTTTTTCCAGCCATTTCAGAAGTCTGCCGGCCTCTTTTCTTACCACATCCGTGATCAGGATATAGCCCGCATACTCTCCGTCCACAGCTACGTGAACTGCTGTTCCGATATCAGCCACCCGTTGATCAAAAATATCCCTGCTGGTTCATAAACTTGGAATTTCCAATCTCCAGTTGTTTTCCGTCCACAACAGCCTCAAGACCAAATCCCGGAAATTCTTTGACTGCCCCGATCCTTGCTTTGTCGATCGGTCTGTCGTAAGCCTCCCTTAAAGATCCGGAGATCGGATGACTGGAGTATGCTTCCCCATATGCTGTCAGTTCCAGAAGTTCCTCCGGAGTCATCGACTTCGGACACACTTCTTTTACCCGGAATACTCCCTCTGTCAGAGTACCGGTCTTATCAAATACAAAAGTCTCTGCCTTTGATAATGCTTCCAGAAAATTGCTTCCCTTGATGAGGACACCCTGTCTGGAAGCTGCTCCGATCCCGCCTAAGAATGCCAGCGGCACGGATACCAGAAGTCCGCACGGACACGCTGCCACCAGCACGATCAGCCCCCGATAGATCCACGGCCCCCTGCTGTGCCCCTTCAAACATCATCGGCGGAAGGATCATCACCAGGATTCCGAAAAGCGTTACAAGCGGTGTATAATACCGGGTAAAATTTTTCTGCAAAATTCTCTGTCTGCGCCCGTCTGTTGTCCGCATTGGATATCATATCAATGATCTGGATGCTGTCGAATCTGCAGACGCCTTCAATACCCGTGCTTCCAGCACACCACTTAAGTTGATACTTCCGCTGTAAATATGACTGCCGATCTTCACATGCCTCGGCTCCGATTCTCCTGTCAGCGCCTTGGTATCTAACGTACTTCTCCCCTGTGTCACGATCGCATCCACGGGGATCCTCTCCCCCGGCTTGATAATAATAACCTGCCGCGGATTCAGATCTTCCGGCGGTACCTGCATCTCCCCGCCGCTGATCTTTAAATTGGCATACTGCGGACGGATATCCATAAATTTCTCAATAGATTTTCTCGTCCTGCTCATGGAAATAAGTTCCAGCAGCTTTCCAATCTGGAAAAACAGCATCGCTCCCACTGCCTCCGAATAGCGATGAACTGCAAATGCACCTGCTGTGGCAAGCAAAATCAGCAGATTCTCGTCAAACAACTTTCTTTTCTTCAGATTGTTCCAGAGCAGCCTGACCGTCGCAAAAGCCATGATCAGATACGGAAGCAGAAAAATCAGCAGACGCATCTCTCTTTCCAGCTCCGCATACGAGCTTCCCACGATCGCAACAATATACAAAACGGCAGCCGCCGCACATTCTATGGCTCTTCGCTTTACTTCTTTCTTCATATCTATTCCCTGATATGTTCCATCCCCTGATTCATGATCGTCTTAATATGACTGTCCGCCAGTGAATAAAATCACCGTCTTCCCCATCTCTTCGATTGACTACCAGTTTCATCTGTTTCAACAGTCGGAGCTGATGAGAAATCGCCGACTGTGTCATATCCAGTGTCTGCGCCAGATCACACACACACATCTCGGAACAGGACAGCACACACAGAATCCGGATCC
>ENA-OQHD01000184-OQHD01000184.1-human-gut-metagenome-genome-assembly--contig:-NODE-184-length-26376-cov-8.579908_pt1 | contig 26376 bp, 33 predicted proteins | sample MGYA00242560_ERZ504711 | MGnify/ENA primary metagenome ERZ504711 (study PRJEB26092, sample SAMD00036198) | human gut metagenome | host: Homo sapiens | study: EMG produced TPA metagenomics assembly of...
CCAATGGCTCTACTTTCGCCTTGAAATTCTGGTTCATTTTCTGCAATCGAAATTGGGAAATCAAAATGTTCGTTACCTCGATACCACCAACGGCATCCACCAAATCAATCATACCATGCATATTAATCAGCGCATAGTAGTCAATATCAATATCTCAAAAACCTTTTGAATGGTTGAAATAGCTAAGTCAGCCCCACCCTCAGCATAGGCTGAGTTTAGTTTTGCTTCACCCGATCCCTCAACATCTGCCAAAAGGTCACGTTCCAAACTGGTCATGGTAGTTCTCTTAGTCTTAGGATTCACTGTTACCAAAATCATAGTATCAGAATTTCCTTCCCAGGTTTCCTTACGTCCTTTGGATCCTGTATCCACCCCCATCAAAAGAATAGTTATAGGCTTTGTCTGTTGAATAGCCTTACTATTCCCTGACGTTACCTTTGATACTCTAAAGGTTTTTGACAATTCTCCTGTAGCATAATTATAAGTTGTCGTTAGATAAATACCAGCAGCTACTACTGTGGTGGCAAGAATTGCCGACAACATCAATAAAATTTTTCGTCCAAGTTTCATGTTTTTTCCTAATCTATGAGTTTAGCCATCAGGTAAACATCTAGAAATTCTCCATTTTTAGTTCTGGCACCACGTTTCTTAGTGCCTTCAATATCAAATCCAAATTTTTGATAGAGATGTACCGCCCGTTCATTACGTGCTTGAACAGTCAACTCTAAGCGACGGATAGCAGGTGTATTGACTGCCCAGTCAATCATTGTTCCCATAAGAAACTGACCAATACCATTGCCCCAATAAGGTTTAGCAACCGCAATGAAAACATCACCGATGTGACTGGTCTTCGTGTCTTGATTAGAAGTAACATTACAAACACCAATAACCTCATGACCCAATTTTGCGACTAAGCAAATCTCATTTGGGACACTCTGACGGCTATCAATATAAGAGGCTAACTGTTCGCCATTCAGTACAGAGCTCCTATCATCCTGAGCCAAAAAATTCTGACTCTAGAGTTACCGTCTCTAGTAATTGTGCTAAGGATACGGAATCCTCTCTTTGGGCTTCCTCAATGACTAATTCGTACTCAGCCATTTACCATCTCCTCCTGGATTTCTTTACTTCTAGGACCAAAAGATTCCAGAAGCAGTTGACGTCCATCACCATGATGAGTTATCGAAATTAAGAGATAATCTCCCAGGAGACTTTCATCTAAGAGTTCTCCCCACTCAATAATCGTCACACCGTCACCGTATAGAAAATCATCTAAGTCAATAGAATCTGGATCATCACCAATACGATAAACATCTAAATGATATAGCGGCAAACGCCCCTCATATTCTCTAACAATAGTATAGGTTGGGCTCTTGATCATCTGTGAAACATCCAAACCTTTAGCAATTCCCTTAGTTAAAGTGGTTTTACCAGCTCCCAGATCACCTGATAGAACAATTATATCTCCAGAATTGAGCAATCGACCTAACTTTTGCCCTATACTAATCAATTCCTCTTCATTTTGACTGTAAATCATGTTTTCATTATATCAAAAAATAAAAATCTGGACTATAGTCCACTGTAAAAATCCATAAAAGCTTATAAATACTAAGATAGCAAGAATAATTTAGATATAACACCCTGTCTTAATTTAATACTTTCTTACATTAAATTAAACCTCCATAAAGTTAATATTTCTAACAAGATTTCAATCTTAACTTAAAACAGTCGTGAAAGTAAACCTCAAATCATCACTCGTAAAAAACTAAAAAAGCCTGACAAAAGGACAGACTTTTAACTTTCAAGCTTTAGAACACAGCCATACTGATGAAGTTAAGGATAAACAAGATATCCAAAATCCACATAATAAAGTGGACATCCTTAGCTTGACCTTTGACGACTTTGACCAAAGTATAAGTAAGGAAACCAGCTGCGATACCATAGGTAATGCTATATGAGAATCCCATGAAAATAGAAGTGAAGAAGGCAGGAATAGCTTCAGACAAGTCTTCCCAATCGACACTCTTAAGGTTAGAGAGCATCATAACACCTACAATAATAAGGATAGGCGCTGTGGCAGCATTAGGAACGATTGATACCACTGGACTAAAGAAACTAGAGATGGCAAAGAGTACAGCAACCACAAGAGCTGTCAAACCAGTACGTCCACCAGCACCAATACCTGCTGCAGATTCAACGTAAGTTGTAACATTTGAAGTCCCTGCAATGGCACCAATACTTGTACCGACAAGGTCAGAGTAAAGAGCACGGTCAAGAGCTTTTGATTCGTTGTTATCACCTGTTGAAGCAATGATACCAACCTTCTCACCAGTACCAATCAAGGTACCGATAGTATCGAAGATATCAGTCAATGAAAAGGCAAGAATAGCCATAAAGACACCAGGCAAACGAGAAACATCTGAAAAGAGCAATCCCAATCCCTTAGATCCAAGCGCTGCACCAAAGACCTTACCAAGATCTTTAATAGATGATGTCAAGCTAGCTGCGTGCCAGTCAATGTTTCCAAGATCAACGACACCAGCAAAAATAGCAATGATAGTCGTTACAAGGATTGAAAGGAGAACACCTCCACGAATACCTTTAACAATAAAGAAAATCGCAATCGCAAGACCAATCAAACCTACAATTACAGTTGGATTATTGAAGGCAACCAAACCTGGTGTAGCTGACGATGAAGCCGTAATTGAAGCCTCGGCCATATCAGCACCTTTACCTGCTACAGTATAGGTATGTGGATTAATTGAGAATTTCAAGAAACCAGCATTTTTAATCCCAACATAGGCAAGGAAAACACCGATACCTGCTGAAATAGCAGATTTAAGAGCTGTTGGGATAGACTCAATAATCATCTTACGTACTTTCGTTACCGTGATGATTAATGAAATAACACCACATAGAAAGACCATTGCTAAGGCCTCTTGCCAAGTGTAACCCAAAGAAAAAATCCACTGTGTAGGTGAAGAAGGCATTAAGCCCCATACCAGGCGCTTGGGCGTATGGTAGGTTAGCATAAAATGCCATCATCAACGTCCCTGCAACCGCACCAATAATTGTTGCTAAGAAAACACCTTGTGCAGGCATTCCTGTTTGGGCCAACATCGCTGGGTTAACAAAGAGGATATAAGACATGGCAAAGAAAGTTGTCAATCCGGCAGTCACTTCTGTGCGGACGTCAGTACCATGTTCTTTCAATTTGAAAATCTTTTCCATGAAAGTTTAGACTCCTTAGTAAAAAATATTGTCAAAATCCGAATAATTTCGGAACATTCTCACGTAGAATGCAATATTAATATTCTACATAAAATTATTTGACTGTGCAAGGTTTATTTCCTGAGACTTTTCTTATGAAAACCCGAACGTTCTTAGAAAACTCTTTCTCAATCACCAATAAAGGATGGATTTTTGCTATAATAGGAACATGACAAAAAAATTGATTGTACTAGATCTTGATGGAACGCTCTTGCGCCCAGATGGAACTATTTCAGAATTCACACAAAAAACGATTAAAGATGTACAAAATAAAGGACACCAAGTTGTTATTGCTACAGGTCGTCCTTATCGTATGGCTATTGACCATTACAAAACACTAGGGTTAGAAACACCACTCATCACTTTTAATGGCTCCTTGACCAATCTTCCAGACCAAAACTGGGCCTATGAGCATTCGGTTAAATTAGACAAAAAATATCTGATTAACCTCTTACAACGACATGATGAGTTAGAGATGGATTTTCTGGCTAGTGAATACCGAAAACACTTCTATATCTCTATGAATCACCCAGAGCGTATTCAACCACAACTCTTTGGTGTTGATAAAATCATTGAGGCTATGCGTTTGGAACCAGCAAAAATTACACGCAACCCAAATGCTCTTCTTATGCAAACTCGTCACGAAGATAAGTACCAGCTAGCCGATGATATCAAGAAAGACTTCAAGGAAGAAATTGAAGTTGATTCTTGGGGTGGCCCACTTAATATTTTAGAGTTTTCACCTAAAGGTATTAACAAGGCTTATGCCCTAAACTACTTACTTAAGGTTATGCGCAAATCAACGGATGATTTGATTGCCTTTGGGGACGAACACAATGATACAGAGATGTTGGAACTTGCCAAGACTGGTTATGCCATGAAGAATGCTAGCTCTGTCCTTCTTCCCCACGCTAACGAACAAATTGAATGGACTAATGAGGAAGACGGCGTTGCTCGCAAACTTCAGGAACTACTTTTATAAACAAGAAAAGACACCGAAAATTTCTTCGGTGTCTTTTCTTCTGATTAAGGTAAAATAGCCACTGCACGTACTGGGGAACCTGTCGCCTTGTCCCAGTGTGGAAATGCAATTGAAATCAAAGCACCAACAGCTGGAACTTGATCCAATTGATTCAAGACTTCTACCTGATAAATGTCTTGTTCCAAGAGGTAGTATTCGTTAACCAAACCATGTTCTGCTGCTGGAATACCGGCATCTGTGTCAAAAGTCTCATGCCCCACTGCCTTAACATGACGATCATGGATTAAGAATTCCAAAGCTTCGTGGCTCCAACCAGGACTTTGCTGAACACCATTCTCATCAAGGTTGCGCATGGCATCTTGATCTGGCCAACGCTTCGACCAATCACTACGAAAAGCAACAAAGGCTCCTTCTGTAATTTTTCCATGCTCTGCTTCAAAGTCTAGGATATCTTGTTTGCTCAAGATAAAGTTTGGATTCTCAGAGACTTCTTTAGACTTGTCGATAACATAGAGTGGCAAAAGGAGATCCTTGAGGGCAATCTCATCTAGCCAGCGACCTCCTTCGACAAAGTGAATAGGTGCATCAATATGAGTTCCGTATTGACCAACCACTGTAAATTTTTGAACATGGAAACCATCTTTTAAGGTAAAAAGGTCTTCTTGTTTCAAAGCAGGGAGGGCTGGAAAATGTGGACTTTCCGCATTAATTTTGTGGGTCAAGTCGACCCATTTTTGGATTGCAATTCATTATAAATACTTAGTAAATCTGACATAAGGAGGCCTCTTTTCTTATAGATTTAACCTTAAATAGTTAATTGAAGCAATTATAGCAGTTGTAACTACGCATTACAAGCATTTATCTGATTTCCCCTTAATCCCATTTTCTCTATTTATATATAGCTTTAAGCTATATCTAAATTCTTTTATCTGAAAAGAAAGTATATTTGCAAGAATTTGATGTTTTTTTCAATTTTATGATACTTTTGTTACGAAACTATTGACAAACCAATGATAACGCTTTATAATTAGATTGTTCTAATTTTCGAGGGGCTAAAAAATATTGTTGTCATTTTCATGTCATGAATGATAATATCAATAATCATTTTTCTATTCCTAAGAAGCAATATATAAAAGGAGGAGAACACGAATGGGTATCGGTATTATTATTGCCAGCCATGGTAAGTTCGCTGAAGGAATCCACCAATCAGGCTCTATGATTTTTGGGGACCAAGAGAAAGTTCAAGTTGTGACTTTCATGCCAAGTGAAGGTCCTGATGATTTGTACGCTCACTTCAACAACGCCATTGCACAATTCGATGTTGATGATGAAATTCTTGTTTTGGCTGACCTTTGGAGTGGTTCACCATTTAACCAAGCTAGTCGAATCGCTAGGGAAAACCCAGATCGCAAGATTGCTATCATCACAGGACTTAACTTGCCAATGCTAATCCAAGCATACACTGAACGTATGATGGATGCTAACGCTACTGTAGAGCAAGTTGCTGCTAATATCATCAAGGAAGCTAAGGCTGGTATCAAGGCACTTCCAGAGGCGCTAAATCCAGCTGAGGAAACAACTGCAGCTCCTGTAGAAGCTGCAGCACCTCAAGGAGCTATCCCTGAAGGAACAGTCATCGGAGATGGTAAACTCAAGATTAACTTGGCACGTTTGGACACACGTCTCTTGCATGGTCAAGTAGTAACTAACTGGGTACCTTATTCTAAAGCAGACCGTATTATTGTTGCTTCGGATGACGTTGCCAAAGATGAGCTTCGTAAGGAATTGATCAAACAGGCTGCACCAAACGGTATTAAAGTAAACGTTGTTCCGATTCAAAAATTAATTGATGCTTCTAAAGACCCACGTTTTGGAAATACACATGCGCTTGTCTTGTTCGAAACTGTTCAAGACGCACTTCGTGCTATCGAAGGTGGCGTGCCAATAAAAGAACTTAACGTTGGTTCTATGGCTCACTCAACTGGTAAAACAATGGTTAACAACGTTTTGTCTATGGATAAAGATGATGTTGCTTGTTTTGAAAAATTACGTGACCTTGGCGTTGAATTTGACGTCCGTAAGGTTCCAAACGATTCTAAGAAAGACTTGTTTGAGCTTATCAAGAAAGCTAACGTTCAATAATCTTCATTCGGATAAATTAGTTGATAAATTCAACTAACGACAACTCAATAGAAAAGGAATTATAACCATGTCAGATATGTCAATTATTTCTGCGATTTTGGTCGTAGCTGTTGCCTTCCTTGCTGGTCTTGAAAGTATCCTTGACCAATTCCAATTCCACCAACCACTTGTTGCATGTACCCTCATCGGTGCTGCCACAGGTAACCTCACTGCAGGTATCATGCTTGGTGGTTCTCTTCAAATGATTACCCTTGCTTGGGCAAACATCGGTGCTGCCGTAGCTCCTGACGTTGCCCTTGCATCTGTTGCCGCTGCCATCATTTTGGTTAAAGGTGGTAAATTTACAGCTGAAGGTATCGGTGTTGCGATTGCAATAGCTATCCTGCTTGCAGTTGCAGGTCTCTTCCTAACTATGCCTGTTCGTACAGCATCTATTGCCTTTGTTCATGCTGCAGATAAAGCTGCAGAACACGGAAACATCGCTGGTGTTGAACGTGCATACTACCTCTCTCTCCTTCTTCAAGGTTTGCGTATTGCTGTGCCAGCAGCCCTTCTTCTTGCCATCCCGGCCCAATCTGTTCAACATGCCCTTGGCTTGATGCCTGACTGGCTCACCCATGGTTTGGTTGTCGGTGGTGGTATGGTCGTAGCCGTTGGTTACGCCATGATTATCAATATGATGGCTACTCGTGAAGTTTGGCCATTCTTCGCCATTGGTTTTGCTTTGGCAGCAATTAGCCAATTGACACTTATCGCTCTTTGTGCCATTGGTGTTGCCATCGCCTTCATCTACCTCAACCTTTCTAAACAAGGTGGCGGAAATGGTGGCGGAAATGGTGGCGGAACTTCATCTGGTTCAGGCGACCCAATCGGCGATATCTTGGAAGACTACTAGGAAGGGGTGCTCTCATGGCTGAAAAAATTCAATTATCTCAAGCGGATCGTAAAAAGGTTTGGTGGCGCTCACAATTCTTGCAAGGTTCATGGAACTATGAACGTATGCAAAACTTGGGTTGGGCTTACTCACTCATTCCCGCTATCAAAAAACTTTATACTAACAAAGAGGACCAAGCCGCAGCTCTTAAACGTCACTTGAAATTCTTCAACACTCACCCTTACGTAGCTGCTCCTATCATGGGGGTTACCTTAGCTCTTGAAGAAGAAAAAGCTAATGGTACTGAAATCGAAGATGCAGCTATCCAAGGGGTTAAAATCGGTATGATGGGTCCACTTGCCGGTATCGGTGACCCTGTCTTCTGGTTCACAATTCGTCCAATTCTTGGTGCCATTGGTGCTTCATTGGCACAAGCTGGTAACATTGCTGGTCCACTTATCTTCTTCATTGGTTGGAACCTTATCCGCATGGCCTTCTTGTGGTACACTCAAGAACTTGGTTACAAAGCAGGTTCAGAAATCACTAAAGACATGTCTGGTGGTATCTTGAAAGATATTACTAAAGGGGCATCAATACTTGGTATGTTCATCTTGGCCGTCCTCGTTGAACGTTGGGTATCTGTCGTCTTCACTGTAAAGCTTCCAGGTAAAGTTTTGCCTAAAAGTGCTTATATTGAATGGCCAAAAGGATATGTTACTGGTGATCAACTAAAAACTATCCTTGGTCAAGTCAACGATAAGCTTAGCTTTGATAAGATTCAAGTCGATACCCTACAAAAACAATTGGATTCATTAATTCCAGGTTTGACGGGACTTCTCCTTACTTTTGCATGTATGTGGTTGCTTAAGAAGAAAGTTTCACCAATCACAATCATCATCGGACTCTTTGTAGTTGGTATTGTTGCAAGCTTCTTCGGAATCATGTAAAAAGAGCAAGAGTTTAGCAAAGCTGAACTCTTTTCTTATGCTATAATAAAAATACTACAGTCAAAAAGAAAGATAGATATGGCACAATCATTAAACAAAACAGTTGAATTACATACAACGGGTGTTTCCTACATGGCTATCGGAGGAAAGGTCGGTAAATTTCTAATCGGAGATATGGCTCTTGAATTCTACCCAGATGTCAATGTCGAGCAATATATTCAAATCCCTTGGACCAGCATCACTCAAATTGGTGCAAATGTATCAGGAAAGAGGGTTAGTCGTCACTTTGAGATTCTAACAGACAAGAGCAAATTCCTTTTTGCCTCAAAAGATTCTGGGAAGATTCTAAAGATTGCTAGGGAACATCTTGGCAATGAAAAAGTTGTTAAATTACCTACTCTCATCCAAACCATAGGTGCTCGTATCAAAGGTTTATTTGCCAAAAAATCATAATTTTTGTATAATGTAAAGGACGGATAAGTAATAGCTAGACCTTTCCAGAAAGCCTGCGGTTGCTGTGAGCAGGTAGGGTTGACCTACGAAATTCTACCGTTTCTAATAATTAAAAACATAAACAAGTGCACTCCTGTGAAGTTGGATGGAACCGTGGCCCATGTCACTCCAACACTTTTGCTGGGTGTTTTATTTTTTGGAGGAACTTATGTTAGATGTAAAACGTATTCGTAACGACTTTGATGCCCTTTCCGAAAAATTGGCTACACGTGGTGTCGTTGCTGAGACTTTAAATGAACTAAAAGAGCTTGATGTTAAACGCCGTGAGCTTCTTATCAAATCTGAAGAACTCAAAGCTCAACGTAATATCGCTTCAGATGATATTGCTCAAGCTAAGCGTAACAAAGAAGATGCTTCAGAACAAATTGCAGCCATGCAAAAAGTTTCTGCAGAGATTAAGGAAATTGATGCCGAACTTGCTGCTATCGATGAAAAGCTTAACACTATCATTGTGACACTTCCAAACACACCAAATGATTCTGTTCCAATAGGTGCTGACGAAGATGAAAACGTAGAAGTTCGTCGTTGGGGAACACCTCGTGACTTTGATTTTGAAGTTAAAGCTCACTGGGATTTAGGGGAAGATCTTGGTATTCTTGACTGGGAACGTGGTGCAAAAGTTACAGGTTCTCGTTTCCTTTTCTACAAAGGTCTCGGAGCAAGATTGGAACGTGCAATCTACAACTTCATGTTGGATGAGCACGCTAAAGAAGGTTACACTGAAATGATCACACCTTACATGGTTAACCACGACTCTATGTTTGGTACTGGTCAATATCCAAAATTCAAAGAAGACACTTTCGAACTTGATGGTACTGACTACGTCCTTATCCCAACAGCCGAAGTTCCTTTGACCAACTACTACCGAGGTGAGATTCTTGACGGTAAAGAATTGCCAATCTACTTCACAGCCTTGAGCCCTTCATTCCGTTCAGAAGCTGGTTCAGCAGGTCGTGACACACGTGGTTTGATTCGTCTTCACCAATTCCACAAGGTTGAAATGGTCAAATTCTCAAAACCTGAAGACTCTTATGATGAATTGGAAAAAATTGGTAGTTAATGCTGAAAACTCCTTCAAAAACTTAATTTGCCATACCGTGTCATCACTTTGTGTACTGGCGACATGGGATTCTCAGCTGCGAAAACTTACGACTTGGAAGTTTGGATTCCAGCACAAAACACTTACCGCGAAATTTCTTCATGTTCAAACACAGAAGATTTCCAAGCTCGTCGTGCACAAATCCGTTACCGTGACGAAGCTGATGGCAAAGTAAAACTTCTTCACACTCTCAACGGTTCAGGGCTTGCTGTTGGACGCACAGTAGCCGCTATCCTTGAAAACTACCAAAACGAAGATGGTTCAGTAACTATCCCTGAAGTTCTTCGTCCTTACATGGGTGGTGCTGAAGTGATTTCACCAAAATAAATAAATGAGGTTGAGACAATTGTTCCGACCTCGTTTTATTTTACTTTATACCAATGATGCAGTAGTAAACTGAACTTTTCGTCCACTTTCTAGCTCAGGAGAGACCAAGTTAACCTTGTGGGGCTGGTATTACGAAAGGGATACCTTTGGGTGCTAATTTAAAGTCCTCATTCGAAAAAAGAACCTGACTCTAATATGATAAGTCAAGTTCCTCGTATAATTTTTTGGAGATATAACCCATTACATTTCAGATTATTATATCTGATAAAAATACTAGTAAAATAAATATAAACTTATATAGTTTTACTACTTATGTATCATTATCATTTAGAAAATAGAAGGGAAATAAGTAACATTTCATATATACAGAACAATAGAAAAAGTTACGAAACAAATTATCTTTATCTCACCACTTTTACTCTTTATAGCTATAATCGGTAGTATTACCATAAAGAAGAATGTAGGGATCCAACCGTCCATGTCACGTAAGGGAAATAGTCCAGACAATGGTATGATGGAGTCTTTCTTTGGCATTCTTAAGTCTGAGATGTTTTATGGTTACGAGAAGATGTTTCACTCACTTGAGCAATTGGAACAAGCTATTGTAGACTATATTGATTATTACAACAACAAACGCATTAAGGTAAAATTAAAAGGACTTAGTTCTGTGTAATACAGAACTAAATCCTTTGGATGAATTATTTGTCTAACTTTTTGGGGTCAGTACAGAAGGCATAGAGCTCTTCATTATCATCCCCATGAACTCCTCTATTGTCATTACTTGAGCAAATTCATCGTGTAAGTATACTAGATTTATGGTATGCAGGACCTCTGGATCTATCAAATGACCATCTAAATTGGGTAGGGCAAAACTGGTCGTTGCATCTGAAATAAGTGACGTCTTAAACCCTAAATTAGCCGCCATGCGAGTTGTGGTAGACACACAGTGTGGCAAGTTAAAGCCTGCAATAACTAACTTATCAATTCTTTTATCTCTGAAATAGCTCTCTAAATTCGTCCTAATGAAAGCACTATTAACTATCTTTTGGAAAACAGGTTCACTTGGGTATGGTTGAAAGCCATCTTTAAAATCTTGACCTTGAGATTCGTGAAAACGTGATTGAGTATTCGTGTATACATGTTGAACATGAAGTACTGGCCATCCCCTTTCTCTAAAAAAATTAAGCAATTTTTGGGAATTCACTTCAAACTGAGGGTTATTACGTTCTCCCCATGAACTATTATCAAAGGCCCTTTGCATATCAATCATTAATAATCCTTGCATTTTTATTCTCCTCTTTTACACCAATCTTCCAACAACTTATTTGCATCCTGACAACTATCAAAATAAGGAGTTATCAGTTGAAAGCCTTCCATTAGTTGATCTAGTAAGTCATCCCTAGTCAAGCTATCCGTCACAGGGACATCATATTTAACCAAGACCTTTCGAACACGACCAGCTTTGACTGCTTCTTTGAGCATCTGACGATTCGCTTCAGTCCCTTCCACACGATGACTGACACCATCTTCCCATCTTCTTGAGCAAGATAGTAAAGTGGAAAAGTAATCGGTAAGTCTAGGACCTTATATTGCTTCGCTAGAGTAGTATCAGATTTTTTCCGTTCGACAAAGCTCACTTCAACTGATATTCCCCAATCTTCAGCTTAACTGTATAGTCGAATCACCATAGCAACATCATCTAAACTGCTCCTCAGGAGCTCTGTAATAGCACCAGAAATGTGGACGGCATACTTTTTAGCCCAGTTGCTGACACGATCCATTTTCATGGAGTCTAGACGCTCCTCTAGAGCTTTTGATAAGAACTGTATTTCCCTTATGAGCAGCTTGTCCCAAAGTTTTGAGAGCTTCCATATCAAACCTGATGTGGCTCCGCCTTCTCAGGTTTGATATACTTAACTCCTTGTTTGGATAAATAAGTTTGAACATTTTCTAACATCGTTTTCTCCTTACAATACCAAAAGACCAACCCGTAAAGATTCTATTCTGGTTGGTCTCTTTTTTATTTACGTTTACGAGCAATCAAGTGGATTGGTGTTCCCTCAAAGCCAAAGGCCTGACGAATTTGATTTTCCAAGAAACGCATGTATGAGAAGTGCATAAGCTCTTCTTCATTGACAAAGATAACAAATGTTGGTGGTTTAACCGAAACTTGTGTCCCGTAGAAAATCTTAAGGCGTTTCCCTTTGTCAGTTGGTGTTGGGTTGATGGCGATGGCATCCATGATAACATCATTCAAGACAGCCGATGAAATACGACGGTTTTGACTCTCACTGATGCGTTTGATCATCTCTGGTAACTTGTTGAGACGTTGTTTCGTCTTAGCCGATACAAAGACAATTGGGGCATAGCTCAAGAATTGGAACTGATCACGGATATCTGCTTCCCAGTTGGCAACGGTGTGGTTGTCCTTCTTAATCGTATCCCATTTGTTAACTACGATGATAATCCCTTTACCAGCTTCATGGGCAAAACCAGCAATACGCTTGTCATACTCACGGATACCTTCTTCGGCATTGATAACCATAAGGACAACATCAGAACGATCAATGGCACGCATAGAACGCATAACAGAGTATTTTTCTGTATTTTCATATACCTTACCAGATTTACGCATACCAGCGGTGTCAATCATAGTATACTCTTGACCTTCACTGTCCACAAAGTTTGTGTCAATGGCATCACGAGTCGTACCAGCAATAGGACTCGCAATCACTCGATCCTCGCCTAAAATGGCGTTAATCAAACTTGATTTTCCGACGTTTGGACGCCCAATCAAACTGAAACGGATGATATCTGGATTTTCTTCTTCGACTTCTGTTGGAAGATTTTCAACGATAGCATCGAGAACGTCCCCCGTACCAATACCATGAACAGATGAAACTGGATATGGATCGCCAAGCCCAAGAGAATAGAAATCATAGATATCTGCACGCATTTCAGGGTTATCCACTTTATTTACCGCCAAGATAACTGGCTTGTTTGTCTTATAGAGAATACGGGCAACGTACTCATCCGCATCTGTCACGCCTTCCTTACCTGAAACGACAAAGACAATAACGTCTGCTTCAGTCATGGCAATGCCAGCTTGGTGCTTAATCTGTTCCATGAATGGGGCATCGACATCATCGATACCACCTGTATCAATCAAGCTAAACTGACGATTAAGCCACTCAGCAGAGGTATAAATACGGTCACGTGTTACCCCTTCAACGTCTTCGACGATAGAGATACGTTCACCCGCAATTCGGTTAAATAGGGTCGACTTCCCAACATTTGGGCGACCCACGATAGCAACTGTAGGTAATGTCATATATTTAAGTCCCTGATTAAATTAGGGATTCCTTTCTTCATTTAGCAATCTAACTTCCACCAAGGAAAGCAAACACGCTTGTTCTTTATCATTATTAGAATCACCTTAACGGCGATTAACACCTCTCAAGTGAACCTCTTTAGCTAGAAAACGAATACGTTCCATCACACGTTTGGCCTGCCAAGTCTCGTCTCCCTGACGTCCATTTGATAGCTTAGCTTCTAAGTCTGCAAAACTATAGTTGGATGTGAAGAAGGTCGGTAGCTCCTCAATCATGCGATACTGGAGAATGACTTGCAAAACATCGTCCCTAATCCAAGAAGAGAATTGCTCTGCACCAATATCATCTAAAACTAGAACTTCTGCTTCTTTGACAGCATCAATTTGTTCCTTCACAGAGCCGTCCTTGATCCCATTTTTAACATCAATAGTAAAAGATGGGTAATGAATAATGGTCGTAGCAACCTTCTTCGTCTCTGAAAGTTCGTGGGCCATAGCAGCCAACATGAACGATTTCCCAACCCCCATATCTCCGTAGATATAGAGGCCTTTCTGGTCTGGACTAGGGTAATTAGCTACAAAATCAACAAGTGTCTCAAAGGTATCAACACGAGCGACATCATCTAGTGCAATATCAGCAAAGGTAATCTTGCGATAGGACTGAGGCAAACTCACCAAGTTAATCCGCTTAGAAATAGCCTGTTGTTCTTGTTGCTCCTTAAGCTGACGCGTTTCCTTATAGGTTACGTCAGCGTAGCCTTCATTCATGGTCAGAATCGGCTCATACCCTTTGGCAATGTAGCTGACATCACCTTCTTTGACCTTACGGCATTCCACCAAGAATTGATTAAACTTTGGAAGACTACGCTTGATTTCGTCCTGGCTTAAGCCATGTTCTTGAATAAAGCCAGCCACTCTTGGATCCGCCAAGATTTGCTTGGTCAAATCTGTTGCATTACCAGACCCATGATATCCTGTTCGGTTCAAGGTTTGTCCAACTCTTTCCATAGGCTACTCCTTTCCTTTTTCTAGTTTAGCCAAAGCACGGCGTCTAATTTCGTCTAACTTGGCTTGGTCGGCCTGACTGGTTTGATTATCGTAATCAGGATCACTCCAGCTAGGTACATTTGTTTTCTTCTTAGAATCATCTTTTGCCCGCTGTGATTTTTTGTCGTAACCACTACGCAAAGCCAAAAGCCCTTGTTCAGCAGTAACAATCTTCTTAAAGTCAAAATCGTTGGCAACTTTAGAGATATACTCTCGATTCACATTTGTTGAACGTGTCCGTCCCAAACTGTAGGCAACCATGAGATTAATGACCTCATCCATAAAGCCTCTTTGTGCCAAGTCTGTGAGAAATTTTTTTCTCAGAATTAGTCACAGTCCCGCCTGGACCCTTAGCACTCTGTAAGTAATCAACAGGTTTTCCAGATTTAACAGCTTTAAGAATCTTTTTCTCTGTCTCCGTCAATGCAGAATCACCACCCAAATTTTTGAGCTTGAGCTTGCTCTAATTGCACTTGCATACGCTTAACAATAATCCGGTGGTTCACGGCTGTCATTTTTTGACAAGAGATAGGTATCATACCAATTCATGTCATAGGTTTCAGACAACTTATAGATTTCTGGAACATCTGTCTTTTCATCTGTAAATACAAGTCCATCAGCCTGCATACGATTCCTGAAACTGATTAAATCAAATGAATTTTTAGGCTTAATTTCAGAAACAGACTTTTGAGCCAAACGCTCATCAGTAAAAACATCCGAAAAACGTTTAGATAAGTCTTGTAAACCATGTAAACTCGTCGGTTTTAAAGCATCCACTGCTGGCTCACCAATTTTTTGCTCTAGAAGTGAACTATAAACTGCATGTTTTAGAAACTGCTCGATAGATAGGGGAGACTTAAGCTCCACAACATAAATTCCCTGAGGAGAATGATAGAAAGCCAACAAGTCTACCGCTGTCAGGACCGCCAGGGATTCCTGAAGAGGCTGCATACCAAAGTTAAGATGATTCAGAATAGTAGCAAATTTATGACGATGATTACCATTATCATAGAAAGCCACAAAATACTGATAGAGTGCGTATCCCTCACCCCCAATAATGGGATAATAACAACGCATCAAACTTGCCTGATCGGGAACGATAACCTGATTGCCAACATAGACAAATTCTTCAATAGGTCTCATTTTTTAGACTCTTTTTTCGCACGGACAGTCTTGGTGATTTCTTGAAGCAATTCTTCAATCTCATCAACATCTTTGAAAGAACGGTAGACACTAGCAAAACGGACATAGGTAATTTCATCAAGATCTGCTAGTTCTTTCATGACTAAATTCCCAATGACCTCACTATCAACCTCTCCATCATGGTTACGGCGAATGTTTTGCTCTATACGGGTGATGGCATTTTCAATATCCTCACTTGAAACTGGACGCTTCTGAGCACTCATCAAGATACCATTGAAAATCTTATCGCGAGAGAATTGTTCACGAGTACCGTCTTTTTTGACAACTAAAAGTGGAACTTCTTCCACACGCTCAAATGTAGTAAAACGGGCATGACAAGCATCACACTCTCGACGACGACGAATGGTATTTCCATCCTCTGCCTGACGGCTATCGATAACATTAGATTTATTATGTTGACATTTTGGACAACGCATGCACTTCACCACCAATCTTTCGAAATTCAGTACTCTATTTTACCATAAAAACACATAAAAAGCACCCCTTAACGAGACGTGCTCATGATTGAGAGTTAGTATAAATCTCTTGTAAATTGACTTAACCTTCAATTTGAGGTGTCGTAGTTTCTGACTCTGCAAAAGGAATGTAGAGGTCAAAACGTGTACCCACACCAAGTTCTGAACTGACATCGATATGGCATCGATAAGCTTCCACAATTTGATAGAGGATTGATAAACCAATACCCACACCAGATTGGGTTGTCGTACGATTACGCGCCTTATCTGAACGATAGAAGCGTTCAAATATATGTTCAATATCTTCTTTAGAGATACCCTCACCATTATCCTGTACCTGTACCAGCATCTCATCTTCCAGAGCCTTGATAGTAATCTGGATTTTCTTATTAACAGGCGAATACTTGACCGCATTATCAATCAAAATAGTAATAACCTGTTCAAAGTGCTGGCTGTAAATCTGTGCTGGACGATCTGAACCCTCAGAATCATTGAGGTAGAATTGGTAGTCGTCATGTAGGACACGAAAATTCCCAATAACCGTACGGATTGAAGAATTCAAATCACATGTATCATTTCTATGATTGTCAAATGACCCTTTAACACGAATAGAATCCAACATATCGTTAATCATAATCGTCATACGGTTGGCTTCGTGACTTGCAGCTTCAAGACTTTCTTCAAGGATTTCAGGATCATTTTTACCCCAACGTTGCAAGAGGTCCATATGTCCTTTAATAACTGCAATGGGAGTACGTAATTCGTGACTGACGTCACTCAAGAAACGCATCTGCATCTGATTATTTTCTTGAATTTTATCCATCATACAGTTAAAGTTAAGTGCCAAATCACCAATCTCATCATGACTCTCAATCTTAGATCGAAGCTCCAAATCACTTGGCGAATCGATAATAATACCCATCGTTTCGTGTAACTGCCTCATCGGACGAAGAATAGATGTCAAGACAACTACAGTTACTGCAATAACTAAGACCGTCATTCCTACTTCAAGGAATATCAATAGGAAAATTAAACGCTCTTTTAACGCATAGTAGAATTCCAAATCATGGAAAACTTGAGCATACCCAACAATGGCCTTCTTATCCTTGCCATAGATTGGAACTTGTAGTAAGAAACCACGTTTACCTTTATAGGAAACCAACTTCAGCTTATTGACCTCAGACATGCCTGGAGGTGAGTCTGTATCCTCCTCAGAAGTAAAGATAAAAGTTCCCTTTTTGTCATAAACATAGACAGACTGGTTGGAATATAATCTATTAGAAACCGCAACTTGACCATCTAAGGAACGCTTTTCAGAAAGCACTCCATTAATGATTGATGGATAGATATTTTTCGGTGAATAAAGGGCCGCTAAAAGCGGCTCTGGACTCAACTCTTCATCAGAGTCCCAGTCCTTTTCGATATAAGTAACAACTTTTGAGATTGTATTATTTACATTTTGACGTTCACGTTGCAAAAGAAGCGTATTGGCTGAAAATACAACAACCAGAGTGAACATCGACAATACAAGAAAGAAGACCACAGCAGTTGTCATGGTCAACCTTTTTTCTAATGGTTACTTTACCAAATAATTTACTCATCTTTCACGGATAACGTAACCCATCCCTCGTACTGTTTGAATGTATGATTCCTTACCTGGAATGTCGATTTTCCCACGTAAGTAACGAATATAAACATCTACAACGTTTGTTTCAATTACGTCATCATATTTCCAGACTTGAAGCAAGAGTTCCTCACGGGTCATTACTTGGTTCATATTGCTTAAAAGTGTGTTCAACAAATCAAACTCACGTTTTGTCAATGGAATTACCTCATCACCGCGAACAACTGCACGGTTTTGAACATCCAATTTTAAATCGCGATAGGTTGACGCTTTAGCTGGTGCCTTCTTAGTAGCTTCGATATCTTGACGACGGAAGGTTGCACGAATACGTGCCAACAGTTCTTCAATCGCAAATGGTTTTATAATATAGTCATCAGCTCCACGATCCAAACCAGCAACAATATCCATGATTGAGTCGCGAGCTGTCATCATCATAATATAAGTATCTTTTTCTTGTTGGAGACGACGTGTCACTTCGAAACCGTCCATCTCAGGCAACATAAGGTCCAAGAGAATAAGATCGAAATCTTTCTCAAGTGCCATTTCAAGTCCTTCGCGTCCGTTGTCCGCTGTCACAACGTCGTATCCTTCGTGTTGAAGTTCAAGAGAGACAAAACGAGCAAGGTTTCTCTCATCTTCAACAATCAAAATGCGTTTGCTCATAATAAGTATTTACCCTCTTTTATAAAAAATTTTTTGGCTTCCATTTCCTCAAAAAGTATTTAGGTTTAGCCAATGAATACATCCGAAAATTAGCTTATAATGACAGAATAATACAGATTTTTAAAATTGTCAAACATTTTTAAGTTTGTTTTTGAATTAATTGTCATCAAATAGTCCATTCAATTGAGCAAAGGATTACTTGCCTCTTTCTCCCCATTGTTTTAAAGAGCTGCAAAATCCTCTTCTGACAAGACTTCCCAGTCTTTACCTGAGAGCGAAATTTGTCCTGATTTCTCTTCAGGTGTCAGCACTCTCAAAGGAATATTAAGAAGAATATTATCTAAAATACTCTCATTAAGGTCAATAGTATCGTCATTCAAGATAAGAACTAGATTTTCCTCGACTAATTCCTTTTGAAGAGCAGCATCCGCCTCTTGTATAAAGGTTTCCGAGACTAGGTAATTGAACCCAAGTGTCGCAGGCTCAAGTGAACGACTAGATGGCAAAGTAATATCATAGCTAAGTTGATAATCTAAGAGATATAAGCCATTATCATAGACTACTTGACCACTTGCTTGAAGTTGTTCAAGATTTAAAACTTGGTCATAGCGTTCTTTAATTGACTCCAACAAAGAAGGTGCTTCATTAAAGGCTAGCCCTTCTGGAGACTTTCTAACTTCTGAAAGATAAATCATTTTCAATCCTCAAATTAAATTTTCCCATAGGAATCTATTTTCAATCCATAAGACCATAATCCCCTATATTCACTTTTCATTAAAGCGAGTAATTATGATTTTAGACTTAATTAACATTATATCAGATTTTAAAAAAAAAATTAACAGCTTTAATATTACATAATTTTAAACTTAGGAGGTTTTTAGTAGCTTATTAAAAACTGGTTCTTACCTAATCTTAAACAATCTTTTCCATTAGATGAAAGGGATTAATTATGGTAAAATAGGGGCATTGAAACTAGATAAAAGGATTGTAAAATGACACCTGAAGATTTTTACATGGCTTTGAAAGAACTAGGGTTCGATCTTAGCCAAAAAGCAAAAAATGACCAATTCCAACGCTACTTTGAGCTTTTGGTAGAATGGAATGAGAAAATCAACCTTACTGCAATTACAGACAAAGATGAGGTTTTCCTCAAACATTTCTATGATTCTTTGGCTCCTGTTCTTCAAGGGCATATTAAAAATCAAAGTATTCAACTTCTGGATATCGGTGCTGGAGCTGGATTTCCAAGTCTCCCTATTAAAATTCTTTGTCCTAATCTTGATGTGACAATCATTGATTCTCTTAATAAACGCATCACTTTCCTTAACTTCTTGTCTGATGAACTTGGACTTAGCGGTGTTCACTTCTATCACGGACGTGCTGAAGATTTTGGACAAGATAAGGCCTTCCGTGCTCAATTTGATATTGTTACTGCCCGTGCCGTTGCACGTATGCAAGTTCTCTCAGAATTAACTATTCCTTTCTTAAAGGTCGGAGGTCAACTTATTGCACTTAAGGCTGCCGCAGCTGACCAAGAGCTAGTCGATGCTAGAAATGCTTTGAACGTTCTTTTTGCTAAACCTATTCTCAACGAAAACTACAAGCTGCCAAATGGTGATGGTCGTAATATTACCATTATCGATAAGAAAAAAGAAACCCCAAACAAGTACCCACGTCGTGCTGGGATTCCTAATAAGAAACCACTATAACGTTTATCCAAGAATGTTTTCTTACTCCTAGGATTCTTATTTCTCCTTATGATAACTCGGAGGTTCTCAGTGATAAATCATCTTTCAGTCACGCAAAAGCTTGTACTCAGCTTTGCCTTTGTCATTATAGTGGGGAGTATTTTACTTAGTCTTCCCATAAGCCATTATGCTAATAGTCCAGAAACAAGCTACCTAGATCATCTCTTCAATGCTGTGTCAATGGTCTGTGTAACTGGGCTTTCCGTTGTTCCTGTCAGCAAGGCTTACAATGGCTTTGGTCAGATTATCTCTATTCTCCTTATACAGACGGGAGGACTTGGACTAGTCTCTCTTATAGCCTTTAGTACCTATACTCTTAAAAATAAATTAGGATTAAGTGATCAAGATCTCCTTCAATCCGCACTTAGTAGGGATAACCAAAAAGATTTGAAAGCTTATCTTTTCAATGTATATAAAATAACTTTTTCTATTGAAGCTTTAGCGACACTAGTAATTATGACTGATTTTATTCCTCGCTTTGGACTTGGTCATGGCATTTTTAACAGTCTCTTTCTAGCTGTCTCTGCTTTTTGTAACGCTGGCTTTGATAACATAGGAACTAACAGTTTACAAGATTATGCGACCAATCCAACTATCAACCTCTCTGTGGCTTTTCTTATTATGTCTGGAGGCTTAGGTTTTGCAGTTTGGATTGATTTAATTCAAATGATTAGATGCTATATTAAAGATCGCCCTAGAAACTGGAAATTAGCAAGTAGACCTTTCAGTAATCAAAGTCGTCTTGTGCTTATAAGTACAAGCTGTCTCCTCTTAGGCGGAACCCTACTTGCTTGGTTTCTGGAAATGGATAACTCTAAAACTATCGGTACTCTCAATGTCTGGCAGCAACTTTTGGTAAGTTTCTTTCAGACTGTAACCATGCGTACCGCTGGTTTTGCGACTATTTCCTACACCAATGCTAATTTTACTTCAAACCTTCTTTTTATGATTCAGATGTTTATTGGGGGTGGTCCTGGAGGAACTGCCGGTGGTATCAAGGTAACCACCGCCTCCATCATGTTTCTTCTTTTCAAGTCGGTGCTTTCTGGTAACTCCAGAGTTGTTTTCCGAAATCGTATTATCTCTAATAAAACTGTTATGCAAGCATTCACTGTTATCCTATTTTACCTAATCATGCTCTTAGTCGGCTATGTTATTTTGCTTCAGACTAACCCTACTCTGTCACCACTAGCTCTACTTTTCGAGAGTGTGTCAGCTATTGCTACCGTTGGGGTGTCTATGGATCTGACTTCTAGTCTTAACACCATGGGACGTCTTGTTATCATGGCTCTGATGTTCATTGGCCGTGTCGGACCTATTACTGTTCTCTTGAGCTTGATGACAAAAAAAGAAAAACATGTCTCCTATGCCCCTACTCATATTTCAGTCGGCTAAACTATTTTATTAATTGACAATACTCTGAAAGGATTTTATATGAAAACACAAATTATTGGTGTTCTCGGTTTGGGAATCTTTGGACAAACACTTGCAACCGAACTCTCCTCTTTTGGACAAGATGTCATTGCCTTGGACAACAACTCTACAACAATTGATTTCCTTGCTGATCAAGTGACTAAGGCCGCTGTTGGTGACATTACTGACATTGACTTTCTACGTTCCGCTGGTATCGATACTTGCGATACAGTCATTATTGCAACTGGAGAACACTTAGAATCTTCTGCACTGGCGCTCCTACATTGTGAAAAAACTCGGCATTACAAATATTATCGCCAAAGCCACAAATAACAATTATGAGGAAGTCCTTTACGGAATGGGGGCCAATTTGGTCATCACTCCTGAGCGTAGCACAGCAAAAGACTTGGCTTCAAATATACTTCGCTGTAACATTTCAAGAATTTTTCATTTAGAGGATGACGTGGCTTTAATTGAGTTGAAAATTCCTAATGAGTGGGCTGGAAAGTCGTTGCATACTTTAAATCTAAGACAAACTTATAACGTCAATGTTATTGGTTTTAGAAATGAGGAAAATGGTAAGTTAAACACTCACTTTGACCCAATGAATAGACTCCCTAACGAAGGAACTATTCTAGTAGTCTCCGACAATCGAACACTAGAAAAATTCGATTATTTAGGATATTTGAAATAAATTGACTTAGATAGACTAACATTTCTTGAATACCTAGATAGTTATTGTTAGCTACTTCAATATCAAAGTCCTTACCATGTTTTGCAAAGCAATTAGAGAAATGACAGTCTTCACCATGATAGATTAGGCCACCCAGTGTCTCAAGTACACCCTTAACAGCCCTAGGTGCCCTTTCTCCATTAGACACGTTAAAAAACATTGGTCCTTATAACCAATGTTTTTTAACGTGTCTAAAAATTCAAACTATCTTAGTTCATACCTTTTACTGTTTCAACGATATTTTCTACTGTAAAGCCATATTCTTCAATAATTTTAGCAGCTGGAGCTGAGGCACCAAATGTATCAATTCCAATCACAGCACCGTCTAAACCAACATATTTATACCATGGTAGACTTGCTGCCATTTCGATTGCTACACGACGACGAACTGCATTTGGAAGAACTTCCTCTTTGTAGGCTTGATCTTGTGCATCAAAGACATCTGTTGATGGAACACTCACAACACGAACTTTGTAGCCTTCTGATTCCAAAGCTTTTGCTGATGCTACTGCAAGATTTACTTCTGAACCAGAAGCAAGGAGAATAGTATCAAAATCTGCTGCTGTTTCATGAACAACGTAAGCACCTCTTGAAACTTTATCAAAATCTGTTCCTTCTTCAACAGTCAAGTTTTGACGTGTCAAAACAAGCGCCGTAGGTGTTGATTTAGAAGTTATAGCTTGATACCATGCAGCTTGTGTCTCACGCGCGTCTGCTGGACGATAAACATTAAGGTTTGGAATAGCACGAAGTCCAGCTAGATGTTCGATTGGTTCATGGGTCGGTCCATCTTCACCAACTGCAATAGAGTCGTGAGTAAAGACATAAGTAACTGGAAGTCCTTGAAGTGCAGACAAACGAACTGCTGCTTTTACATAGTCTGAGAATACGAAGAAGGTACCACCGTAAACACGAAGTCCACCATGGAGAGACATACCATTCAAGATTGCTCCCATCGCAAACTCACGTACACCAAATTGAATGTTACGGTTAAGACGATGTTCATCATCTTGTAGACCTTCAGATTTAATGTAAGTCATATTTGAGTGAGCCAAATCCGCAGAACCACCTAGGAATGTTGGCACTTTATCAGCAATAGCATTCAAAGCATCTTGACTTGAATTACGAGTTGCTTGTGAATAACCATTTTCAACAGCTGGGAAGTCTGAAGATTGGAATTCAACTGCATCCTTACCTTCAAGAATGCGTGCAAGTTCAGAACCAAGTTCTGGGTAAGATTGTTTGTACTCATCTACCAAAGCAACCCAAGTGTCATAGGCCTGACGACCACGATCAACTGTATTTTCCTTGAAATCAGCATAAACTTCTTTTGGAATTTCAAATGGAGCATGGTTCCAACCCAAGTTTTCTCTTGCAGCTGCTGTTTCATCTGGTCCAAGAGGAGCACCGTGAACACCGTTAGTTCCTTGTTTATTAGGAGCACCATGACCAATGACAGTCTTAACCTCAATCAAAGATGGTTTACCACTTGCTTTTGCACTTTCAATAGCAGCGTTGATAGCTTCGATATCTGTTCCATCTTGAACAAATTCAGTGTTCCAACCATAAGCTTCATAACGTGCACGTACATCTTCAGTAAATGAATCTTTAGTTTCACCGTCAAGATTGATATCATTTGAATCGTACAAGACAATCAATTTATCCAATTTTTGAAGACCAGCGTAAGATGATGCTTCGGCCGAAACGCCTTCCATAAAGCAACCATCCCCCGCAATAACATAAGTATAATGGTCAAAGATTGGGAAGCCTTCCTTGTTGTATCGAGAAGCCAAGAAACGTTCAGCTTGTGCCATACCGACAGCCATAGCAATACCTTGCCCAAGTGGACCTGACGTAGCATCTACACCAACTGTATGGCCAAATTCTGGGTGACCAGGTGTCTTAGAACCCCATTGACGGAATTGTTTAAGCTCTTCAATGCTCAAATCTTTAAATCCTGACAAATGGAGGAGCGCATAAAGAAGCATTGAACCATGACCTGCTGACAAAACAAAACGGTCACGATTAATCCAATTTGGAACTTCAGGATTGACATGCATTTGTCTAGTAAACAAGGTGTAACCCATTGGTGCTGCACCCATTACCACACCAGGGTGGCCAGAGTTAGATTGGTTAATCGCATCTACCCCTAGAAAACGGATAGCATTTACTGAAAGGTTAGACATAATTTCCTCCTTAATAATATCAAGACTCTTTTAGTTACATCAATACTCTCTTCATTATATCACAGAAACGTTTTCACAATAAAGTACTTTATCGAAAATTTCATACAAATACCGTTCAAAAATTGGGAATGAAAAAACTTAAAAAAGCTCTGAAGATACTATAGACATCTCAGAACTCTTTCGTTTATTTAAAACTCACTGAAGAAAACCTCAAATCCATGGATTGTAAAAACGCCCATGGTTAAGATAAATCAACTCCAGACTAATTCCCAATAAAAGAGTAGCTGATACGATTACAAGATAATCTTGTTTAGTCAAGGATTTGTGTACATACCATGTACGTTTTTTCGTATCGACCAAATCGTCGTAACTCCATGGCTGTCGATATGGTATCAATTCGTTCGAGGGATGAAAAAAATTAGAGGAAGAACAATTTGGAGATTCCCACGAATACGTTTGACCAATCCCGCCTTTTGCGACAAATTCAAACCACGAGCCTCCTGAGCCTTACGAATCGTAAAGAATTCTTCTTGAACATCTGGAATATAACGCAAGGTTAAACTCACGGAATAGGCAAATTTATAAGGAACCCCAATTTGATTCAGGCTAGCCGCAAACTGACTCGGATGAGTAGTCATGAGAAATAGAATGGCAAGAGGGACCGTTGAAAAATACTTGAGCAATAGATTTGCAAGGTAAAAAAGCTCCTGACTGGTTAGATAGAAACGCCCCCAACCTTCAATAATAACTGTCTTAGCCCTGTAAATTTCTTCACCATAGCCAGGTGCGAAAAGGTAGACCATAAGTAAATTAAAGAGAGCAATTGATCCAATAATCTTAACAACGAAAGAAATATCTCGCCAACGAATCTTGGCCAAATAAAAGAGATAAATAGAAAGTAAGCCTACTGCTAGAATAAAACGTGGGTCATAGGTTGCCATACAAGCAACTGAAACCAAGATAAAGAAAAGCATCTTACTTGCCCCAGACAAATCATAGAGGAAACCTTGACCTGGTTGATAACCTATTAAATGATTAGACATAAGGCCCTCCTTTTTCGATATAATACTGGGTTACTTCTACTGGATTACTTGACAATTTCTGACCCAAAGTATACAGAGATGTCTGCTTGAGATTAGCTGACTCAAGTAAATCCTTCTGATTAAGAATTGTAACAGGATTGTCGTCTGCAATGATTTTCCCCTCAACCACAACGAGACAACGATCGCTATATTCCAACATGAGCTGCATGTCATGGGTAATCATCACAATCGTATGACCTTGCTTCTGAAGACTGTCCAAGAAATTCATGATATCCGTGTAAGTCTTGTAATCTTGACCAGCTGTTGGCTCATCCAAGATAATGATTTCAGGTCTCAAGACCAAGATAGACGCAATGGTCACACGCTTTTTCTGACCAAAGGAAAGCGCAGAAATGGGCCCATTTACGAAAACTATAAAGGCCACAAGTCTTCAGTACCTCATGAACACGCTCTTCAACCTCAGTTTCTTCAATCCCTCGCAAGCGTAAACCTAGAGCCACTTCATCAAAAAGTCATAGTTTTGGCTAATCATCTGATTAGGGATTTTGCAAAACAAAGCCTATACGCTCTGAACGCTCGACGATGCTATCCTGACTGATATCCTGAGCCCTTGTAAGTTAATTTCCCTTGACTAGGGACGAAAACCGCATAGAGCTTTAGCAAGCGTCGACTTTCCAGCTCCAATTTTTACCGACAATCGCTAGTCGCTCTCCTTTCTTCAAGCTAAAGGATATATCCTCTATGACTGCTGGATTATCTCCATAGGAAACGCTAAT
>ENA-OQHD01000185-OQHD01000185.1-human-gut-metagenome-genome-assembly--contig:-NODE-185-length-26266-cov-6.626612_pt1 | contig 26266 bp, 24 predicted proteins | sample MGYA00242560_ERZ504711 | MGnify/ENA primary metagenome ERZ504711 (study PRJEB26092, sample SAMD00036198) | human gut metagenome | host: Homo sapiens | study: EMG produced TPA metagenomics assembly of...
GAAGAATCTGCAGGCACAGATCCATTTCCTCTTTGAGGGATGCGGGAAGATCACGCTCCTCAGGGCCCTTGGTGCCGGTGCCGGACGAGACGATAGCCGCGTCCGCAGGCGTGATCTGTTCGTTTTCCAGTTGTCATCAGACCTCCTTCTCCAAACCATCGGGTTGCTCGGTCTGTCGGTCCTTCGCGGCACCTCCGCGATTGTTTTGGCCGTCTGTTGCGAGCCCACAGCCCTAAGTTCGGTCGGTAATGCACGCCCATTGTATGCTCGGCAAATCGACAGTTTGGTTACGGAAACACCGGAAATGTCCGCATCGTGGTCCGACGGTGTCCACAAAGTGAAATCGATGGAAATTTCGAAAATCCTCCGACCAGCCCACACGTTAGACCTGAACTTGTGAGCGCACAATACGAACATGAACATGAGACGAATTTCGATAGCGCGGGAAAAAAGCGCTTCGGCCGTCAGCAAATTCCATACACACTCCATTCCGCTCGATATGGAAGATATCGAACGGGATTGGGACAAGCCGGTCGCTGAAGCGGGAATCGCAGCAAAAGCCAGCGTGATCGTACGCGTCGGCATGCTCGATCTCGGCGCGGGCACCGGAAGCTTCCGCGTACGCGAAATGATGCACCGCATCGCCTATCCGCTAGGCGTGCACGTGCGCGCCGACGTGAACCTCACCGACATCGAAGCCTCCTGCACCGACGGCAAAGACCGTATCACCGAAGTCGTCGACCTGCCAACCACCGGCGTCAACACGGAACGCATTTGGCTGCTCGAACACTTCGCTGACTGGTTCAACGTGAACCTCGGCAAAGGATCGATGTACCACAGCCAATCCGACGTGTCCGAAGGGCTTATGCAGCATCTCGACAAGCGTGATGCGTCGCAGGTGTCGGCTGACCTGTCGAAGCGTCTTCGCGAACGTCAGAAAGCCGAACAGAATCAGGAGGGATCTGACGATCCCGTGCTCGACGCGCTTGAAATGGTGACGGAACGCGCCGAAGTGACCGATACCACCGCGCAGCCGTTGCACTTGCGTGATATCGAAGCGGCAAGCGAGCAGCATAATCGTGGTGAACGTGAAGCCGAACGTGAAACCAAGCGTGAAACTGCCGGTACGGCCAACGTTACGTCAAGCGAATCGACTACGAAAAAAGCGCGCAAAAATCGCAATCACAAGCCGCCAAAAGGTCAATACGCCGAACATTTCGACCACGTCGGAAAAGAAGCGGACCAATCGCAAGGCATCACCGTTCGCCAAGCCCACGAACGACTCGACATGATCGAACGACGCAAACCCCTGTATTCGCCGGCGTTCGCGGGATTCGCCTCGGCCTGCGCCTGCGCATCCTTCGTGTTCCTGCTTGGTGGCGGTCCCTTCGACATGATCGGCGCGTTCATTGGCGCGGGACTTGGTCACTGGCTGCGCCGCCGCCTGTTCGCCCACCATCTCAACCAGTTCTTCGTGACGTTCGTATGCGTGGCCGTCGCGGCACTCGCCTGCACGGGCACCCTGCGATTGATTGGTATTTTCGAGCCCGTCGCATTGCAGCATGATACGGCTTACATCGGTGCCATGCTGTTTGTGATTCCTGGATTCCCGCTGATTACGGGTGGACTTGATATGGCGAAAATTGATTTTCCGTCAGGTATTCAGCGCGTTGCGTACGTGTTGTGCATTATTTTGATGGCGACGCTCGCAGGCTGGATGGTCGCTTCGATCGTGCATTTGAATCCGGAAGGATTCGAGCCGTTGGGACTCAATCCGGTTGTCAATTGCCTGTTGCGTTTCGTGTTCGCATTCATCGGCGTCTGGGGCTTCTCCACCATGTTCAACTCGCCGCAGCGCATGTGCCTTGTCGCCGCCACCATTGGCGCCATTACTGACACCTTGCGTTTGGAAATCGTTGACATGGGCGTTCCCGCCGAAGCCGGCGCATTCATCGGCGCACTGCTCGCAGGCCTGCTTGCCTCCGCATGGCGTTCTGCGGTTCATCGCAGCTGGCTCGCCCCGCATCTCGGCTACCCGCGCATCTGCCTGACCGTGCCGTCCATCGTGATCATGGTTCCCGGTTTGTACATGTATCAAGCCATGTTCCACCTCGGCCAATTCGACACCTTGAACGCCCTCGACTGGGCTTTCCGTGCGTTCATGGTGATTATCTGTCTGCCGATCGGCCTAGCCATGGCTCGCGTTATCACCGATAAGTCTTGGAGATACGATATTTGATCCGTTTCGGCATTTGGGCGCGTAAATGAGATAAATGCGATTGTCGCAATGTTCGACCGGTACATTGGGACAATCGCATATTTTTTTCCAGAAGAGATTCGACAGAAATTCGTTTCGACAGAGATTTGAAGAAAGAGATTCGAAAGAAATTCGGCTAGCAATCTAAGAAGAGAGAATTCATGGTTACCAAAGATTTTTGGGTGCTGCTGGCGATGGTCATCTATTTTGTGGCCATGCTCACCATCGGCTTCATCTACTCCAAGCGGTCCAATTCCTCCACTCGTCAGTATTTCGCGGGTGGTCGAGGCGTTGGTCCATGGCTGACGGCATTGAGCGCCGAAGCCTCCGATATGAGCGGCTGGCTGCTCATGGGACTGCCGGGCGTCGCCTACTTCACCGGTGCCGCCGACCCGCTGTGGACGGCCCTCGGCCTGGCTCTCGGCACCTACCTCAACTGGAAGCTCGTCGCACGCCGTTTGCGCCGCTACTCCGTGGTGGCAGGTGACGCGATCACCATTCCGGACTTCTTCTCCAAACGATTCCATGACAAACGCAATATCGTCTCCACCATCGCGGCGCTGATCATCCTCGTATTTTTCCTGTGTGTATGTCGGTAGCTGCTTCGTGACGGTCGGCAAACTTTTCTCGACCCTGTTCGGCTGGGACTACCACCTGACCATGGTGATCGGCGCTGCCATCGTGTTCGCCTACACCGTGATCGGAGGCTATCTTTCCGTGGTCGTGACCGACTTCATCCAAGGCTTGCTCATGTTCTTCGCGCTGGCAGTGGTGTTCATCGGTTCCGTCGCATCCGTCGGCGGCGTCGACAACACCGTCGCCTTCCTCAAAGGCATTCCAGGCTTCCTTGACGGCACGCAAATGGCCACGCCGATTCTGAACGATGCCGGCGAGCAGATTGTCAAGGCTGGCCAGGCCATGTTCGGCGCGCCTACCGAATACGGCGTGATCACCATGATTTCCATGCTTGCGTGGGGTCTTGGCTATTTCGGCATGCCGCAGGTGCTCGTGCGATTCCTGTCAATCCGCAGTTCCGAAGAGATCAAGAAGTCCCGTATCATCGCCACCACGTGGTGTGTGGTGTCGCTGGCGTGCGGCGTGTGCATCGGTTTGGTCGGCCGTGCGATGATGCCGACGCAGTTCGTCACGCAGTCCGCGGCGGAGAACATTTTCATCGTGGTTTCGCAGGCGCTGCTGCCGAGCTTCATGTGCGGCATCGTGGTGTCGGGCATTTTCGCCGCGTCCATGAGTTCGTCGTCGTCATACCTGATTATCGGCGCTTCCGCGGTCGGTGAGAATATTTTCCGCGGATTGCTCTATCGCAAGGCCACCGATCGTCAGGTGATGATGGTTGCGCGCATCACATTGCTGGTTATGTTCATTTTCGGCATTGTGGTTGCGTTCGATCAGAATTCGTCGATTTTCCAGGTTGTTTCGTATGCATGGGCCGGTTTGGGCGCTTCGTTCGGTCCGCTGATGCTCTGCTCGCTGTATTGGCGTCGTACCAATAAATTCGGTGCGATTGCGGGCATGCTTTCCGGTACTGCGACCGTGCTGATCTGGCATAATTTCATCAAGCCGCTTGGTGGTGTCTTCGCTATTTACGAGCTGCTTCCGGCGTTCATCATCTCGCTGCTGTTCATTGTGGTGGTGTCGCTGCTGACTCCGGCTCCCGATGCTGAAGTGCTGCACGAGTTCGATCATTATCTTGATGATCCCGATGACCGCAAGGTGGATGACGATTTGGTCGCAGCGGAAATCGCTTCCGGCGAAAAGCGCGCGAAAATCTAATCAAACATAATGTGGCACATGCCACTCAAACGCAACAAAGGCCGGATTGTGCAATACGCAATCCGGCCTTTGTCGATGCTGAAACGCTGTTTAAAGCGTGATTATGGTGTTTCTGGAGCTTTAGTAGCGCATGCCCATGGCGTCGCGCACCTGCTCCAACGTTTCGTTGGCGATGGCGTTGGCCTTCTTGTTGCCTTCGGCGAGCACGTCGCGCACGTAATCCATATCCTTGGCGAGTTCCTCGCGACGGGCGCGATGCGGCTCAAGGAAGCTGTTCACCGATTCGATCACATACGCCTTCAGCGCGCCCGCACCGGAATCGCCGATCTCCTCGGCGATCTCCTTCGGATCGCGACCGGTGACCAAACCGGCGGTCGTCAGCAGTGCGGAAACCTGCGGACGTGCGATCGGATCGAACGTGATGCGGCGCTCGGAATCGGTCGGACTCTTCTTGATGAGCTTGGCGGTCTCCTGCGCTGTGGCGCCCAACATGATGGAATTGCCGTACGACTTGCTCATCTTGCGGCCATCCAAGCCTGGAATCTCCGGCGCTTCAGACAGAATCGCGGCCGGCTCGGGGAACACCGGATGCTTCTTGGCGTAGCGTTCGTTGAAACGACGCGCGATGGTGCGCGTGATCTCGACATGCGGCAGGTTATCCTTGCCGATCGGCACCACATTGGCCTTGCAGAACAGAATGTCGCATGCCTGATGCACCGGATAAGTCAGCAGCAGGCCGGTCAGCGCATGGCCGGAAGCTTCCATTTCCGACTTCACCGTAGGATTGCGATGCAGCTCGGCCTCAGTCACCAATGACAGGAACGGCAGCATCAGCTGGTTCTCCGCAGGAACGGCGGAATGCGTGAAAATCATGGTCTTTTCCGGATCGATGCCGGCAGCCATGTAGTCAAGCACCAAGTTGAGCACATTGTCTTCGATGTGCGCGGTCGTGTCACGATCGGTGATCACCTGATAATCGGCGATGATGATATTCGAATTCACGCCGCGATTCTGCATGGCGACGCGCTCACGAATCGAACCAAAATAATGGCCGAGATGCAGACGTCCGGTCGGACGGTCGCCGGTCAGCATGGTGAACTTGCCCGGATTCTGTTCGATTGCGGCGAGCGTTGCGTCGGAACGCTTCTTCGCTGCGAGGAAGCTCGCGCTCATTTCATTGCCGACAGCGGTGATCTGCTGCTCCTGGGTTTCGTCCGTCATACGTGTCCTTTTCTTAAGAAAATCAACGATTTTATCGTAAAATGTCTGAGCCGACAACGAAATATGGCACAGCAAGTGGTACTCTCTTGTTTGATGAATTGATAGCACAGTAATCCTCAGGGGGTCAGATGGGCCGCGGACGTCAGAAAGCCAAACAGCAGAAAATAGCCCGAAAGCTCAAGTACCTGACCACCGACACCGATTATGATGAGCTCGCCAAGGAGCTCGGTGCCCAGGAGCCTGGTTCGGGTTCTTTTGATCCTTTCGCCGATATCGAAGCAAAATATTCTCACGATGCGGACGCTGAAGATGAGATTTCTGAAGATGCTCAGGAGTCCGCGCAAACCGACGCCGAGGATGACCTCGACGAGTATGCAAAGTGGGCCGCAGAGGCGGCGGCGAAGGCCACGAGCGGAGAGTTCCCGGCAGCCAAGTCCGCCGCGCCGAAGCCACACAAGCCCATCCCGATGCCGATGCCCAGCGCACTGAAGCCGAAGAAGCAGGACTGATCGGCATATCAGGTACTTTGTGAAACCGCGATGCGGATATGCCTGCCAGGTGTATCCACATCGCGGTTTTGCTATGCGTTTTTGCGCCTGTGACGGTCTTCTCGCAGCCTGTCACACCAACGGCAGCAAGCTACTCAAATCGTCGCGTTCGCCAACGGCCGTGATGCGTCCTGCCTCCTTCTCCTCAGCCCAGCTGGTGATGCCCGTGGCGAGTCTCATCCACACGTCCGGTTCCAGTTCGATCACGTCCGGCGGTGTGAGATTATGCGGATCGGATGCCGGTCCGTCGAGAATCTTGATGGCACCCCACGGCGCGACACGAACTTCCACGCCCGCCCCAGGCGCTTTTTTCTCCAGCAGATGCAGCGAGTAGCGCACCGCCATCGCCCACAGCTGGCGTGGCAATCGTGGAGAGAATTCCAGACGGAAATCGCGGGCCGCGTCGGTATTTGCGGGAATATTGTCGGCGATCATGCGATGAGACGTTTGCAGCCATTGTGCAAATGCGTCATGCCCCTTATGCAGATCTTGTTCTCGAATAACAGCCATACGTGTTATTTTGCCGTTTGCGAGCGACTATGATGGGGTGTTGCAGACAACGTAGTCACAACTGAATAGGGGTGTGAAGAGAGGGAAAATACTTGCGATTCTTGACAGCGTTCGCAATGTTGTTGCATGTCGTTTGCATGTTGCTCGCAACGTTTTTGCAGCCGGTTTGCATTATTTCTGCAAACGAATGCTTGCTTGTAATTGCTTGAAATTTCATCTTTTTATGATTACGTAGTATGCTATGTATGAGAACGTATGCATGATGTTACTTAGTGTTCATGCGGCCGCTAATGCAAGGACGCTGGGGTAAGGCATAATGTTCCTGGAGAGTAATCCGTCAAAGGGAGTCGATTAATGACTGAAATTACCGCACCGAAGTCCGCGGTCACCGCGGAGCAGTTCGCAGACGAGATCCGCGAGCAGCTGAAGTACACCCAGGGCGTCACCGTCGAGCAGGCCAAGCCGGCCGACGTGTACGTCGCCGCGTCCGCCGCAGTGCGCCGCCACCTCATGGATTCCTGGTTCAAGACCCAGTCCGACATGGTCAACGGCAACACCAAGGCAGTCGGCTACCTGTCCGCAGAATTCCTGATGGGCAAGCAGCTGCGCAACGCGCTGCTCAACGCCGGTCTGACCGAGCAGTTCGACGCCGCGGTCAAGGAACTCGGCTTCTCCGTGCAGGACGTCGTCGACGCCGAGCACGAGCCGGGCCTCGGCAACGGTGGCCTCGGCCGTCTGGCCGCCTGCTTCATCGATTCGCTCGCCTCGCTGGGCGTGCCGGCATTCGGTTATGGCATTCAGTACAAGTACGGCATCTTCGAGCAGAAGTTCGATGAAAACGGCAAGCAGATCGAAACCCCGGACTACTGGCTGGCCAACGAAGAGCCGTGGGGCCACATCGATTACAACCGCGACCAGAAGGTTTCCTTCGGCGGCGAAGTCGTTGAGGAAGATGGCAAGAAGGTATGGAAGCCGGCTTGGTCCGTGCGTGCGGTGCCGGTCGACTACATGGTTCCGGGCTACGCCTCCGGCCGTGTGAACACCCTGCGTCTGTGGACCGCCAAGAGCTACGACGAGTTCGACCTGCTCACCTTCAACAAGTCCGAGTACCTTGACGCCGTCAAGCCGCAGGTTGAAGCTGAGAACATCTCCAAGATCCTGTATCCGGAAGATTCCACCCGCAGGGCAAGGCACTGCGTCTCGAGCAGCAGTACTTCTTCGTGTCCGCCTCCATCCACGACGCCATCCGCGTCTTCTACCCGGGCCAGGACAAGCCGGATCTGACCACCTTCGCGGACAAGATCACCTTCCAGCTCAACGACACCCACCCGGTCATCGGCATTCCGGAGCTCATGCGCGTCCTCATGGACGAGTACGGCTACGATTGGGACACCGCCTGGACCGTCACCAACAAGACCTTCAACTACACCTGCCACACCCTGCTTCCGGAAGCCCTGGAAGTGTGGCCGTCCAAGCTCATCGGCGAACTCCTGCCGCGTCACCTCGAAATCATCGAGAAGATCCAGGACCAGTTCGCAGCCGAGCTCAAGGCCAAGGGCGTCGACGAAGCCACCATCAAGGACATGGCCATCTACACCGGCGACTCCGTGCGCATGGCCTACCTGGCCACCTACGGCGGCTCCCACGTCAACGGCGTTGCCGAGCTGCACTCCCAGCTGCTCAAGGACGTCACCCTGAAGAACTTCTCCGACGTGTATCCGGACAAGTTCACCAACGTGACCAACGGCGTGACCCCTCGCCGCTTCGTCAAGCTCGCCAACCCGCGTCTGTCCGACCTCATCACCGAAGGCCTCGGCACCGACAAGTGGGTGAGCGACCTCGAACTGCTCAAGGGCCTCGAACCGCTCGCAGCCGATGACGAATTCGTCAAGAAGTTCGCCGCCGTCAAGCAGGCCAACAAGGTTGACTTCTCCAACTACGCCAAGCGCGAATACGGCTTCGACATCGACCCGAACACCATGATCAACACCATGGTCAAGCGTCTGCACGAATACAAGCGTCAGGCACTGAAGATCCTCGCCGTGATCGCACGCTACGCCGACATCAAGTCCGGCAAGGTCGCCGCCGACGATGTCATGCCGCGCACCATCGTGTTCGGCGCCAAGGCCGCTCCGGGCTACTACCTCGCCAAGCAGACCATCCAGCTGATCAACAACGTCGCCCGCGTCATCAACAACGACCCGGATGTCAAGGGCAAGCTGAACGTCTACTTCCCGTGGAACTACAACGTGCGTCTCGCACAGCACCTCATCCCGGCAACCGACCTCGACGAGCAGATCTCCCAGGCCGGCAAGGAAGCCTCCGGTACCGGCAACATGAAGTTCGCTCTCAACGGCGCCATGACCGTCGGCACCCTCGACGGTGCCAACGTCGAAATCCGTGAGCGCGTCGGCGCTGAGAACTTCTTCCTCTTCGGCATGACCGTCGATGAGGTGGACGCCCTCTACGCCGAAGGCTACGATCCGAAGAAGTACTACGAGGCCGATCCTCGTCTCAAAGCCGCCATCGACATGGTCGCGGACGGCACCTTCTCCAACGGCGACAAGACCGTGTACGAAGACCTTGTCCACGATTGGCTCACCAAGGACTGGTTCATGACCCTCGCCGACTTCGGCGCCTACACCGCCATCCAGTCGGAAATCGAGGCCCTCTACGCCCAGCCGCTCGAATGGAACCGCAAGGCCCTCATCAACGTGGCGAACTCGGGCTACTTCAGCTCCGACCGCTCGATGGAGGATTACCTCGAGCGCATCTGGATGACCGGTCCGCTCAAGTAATGACGGAGCGTTATCTGCGTTGTGGAAGGCTTGACGTATCTTCGTACGCTTGCGCCTTCCACGCCTTGTGATACTGCGCTCGTCATTACTTTCGCTTCGCACGGGCCATATGTGACGTGAATTATCGCGTGATGTATGACTCGTAGCGTTAGATAGGGCGTGATGACGAAGGGACGATTCCGTTTTGGAATCGTCCCTTTTCGTTTTCCAGGGCAAAACAAAAAGCCCTGCGCGTGGGGCGCAGGGCTTGAAAGAAAGAGAAATCAGGCAGCTTCTGGGGTGGCGGGAGCGACTTCGGCTTCGCCACCCTCGGCATCCTTGGTCAGGCCAAGATCGACAGGAGACGAGCTGTTCTCCCATGGCTCCTCCCACGGATCGTAATCCGGATTCTGCTGCTTGTACACATACAGACCGACGACACCGGCAAGCAAAGCTCCGAAGAGCAGTGCGAAGAACTTCCAACCGTTAGAAGACTTGTTCTCCATGACGGATCCTTTCCCAAATATCGGCGAACATTGGCTGACCTGCTCGTTCAAGCCAACTCTGTTCACTATATTAATTCCTTGAATGTGTTGATTGGGTGGATTTACGCGCCGGGGATTCACAAGAATGCAATCATTTGCAATGATTTCGCAGATTCGCGGATTCGCACGTTCCAGTAGGGTTGAAACATGGCTTATCAACGTTTCAGTCTGTTTCCCGATTCCCCGTCGTTCAAAGACTTCTTCTCTGCACGTTCCATGCGATACCGTTGGCGTAACGGCGATCCTGTGATCACCGTTACGATCATGGCGATATGCGTCGCGGTCTGGATTGTCGAAACACTATTGAAAATCGTCTGGCCGGCCGGCTGCAACGCGTTCGTCGGCTCAGGCGGATTCATGCCCGCGCTGGCGACTCACCGCCCATGGACCTTCATTACGTCAATGTTCCTGCACCAGCCGGCCTCCCTATGGCACATTCTTTTCAACATGCTGACCTTGTGGTGCGTCGGGCCTGTATTGGAACGCATGATGGGGCATCTGCCATATCTCGCGTTATACGTGCTGTCAGGACTCGGCGGAAGCGCCGGCATGATGGCCTGGTCACTGTTCTCGCAAGACGGTTGGCTGACATCCGCATACGGCGCTTCCGGCGCGCTATTCGGCCTGTTCGCGGCAATTCTGGTGGTATACCAGCGCATTGGCATCGACATTCGATCCATGCTGATCTGGATGCTCATCAACTTCCTGATGCCAATCATCACGCCGAACATCGCATGGCAGGCGCATGTCGGCGGATTCATCATCGGAGGAGTGTTCGCCTGGCTGTTGGTTTCCGGTCTGCATGCGTTGCGCGGCAAAAGCCTGCAGCAGCGCACGCTGATGTACGGCGTAATCATGTTGGCCGTGATTATTGCGATTGTCGTTGCATGCAATATGAGCAATCCACTTCGCGCAAACCCCCTTCTTGGCATGTTCTCTTAGTTGGCAGGAAGGAGAAAAATAGATTTGGGGAATCGCAGACACACACTTATCCACAAATGTGGATAAGTGTGTGGATAAGTGAGGGTTGAGCTGTGGGTAAGTCGGGGATAACTCGGTGCATTATCCACAAGGATATTCACAAAACGGTGGATTCCCCGGCTTTTCAACGGTGGCAAAATGTGGATGAACCCGACTGTGCATAGTGGCAAAAATGGGGAAAAACACCATCCTATATATTGTGGACGGCCATAAAACTGCCTACAAGATATAGATGCTATCCACATTCGTCCACAATAATCCACGACTTATCCACATCGTGTGAAACCAGAAAATCCCCAGAATGACGACGAATCAACACAACGAAATCAGGTACGTCACCAATGACAATCATGAATGACGAGACGCGCGAATTCGTGGCGATGCATCGCAACGAGGACGTGCGCGAACTGGCGTTGAAGGCCAAACGTGTGGAAGGGCTCGACCTGCCGTTGGCGCTCGACCAGATTGCCGGATGGCAGATCGCACGCAAAAAAGCTGCCACAATGGGCCTCCTGCGAGGGAATCGTATACCCTCCGCACATTTCCATGGAACAGTGCTCATCGCAGTTCACAGCCCAATACAAGTCAGAAATCGCACAAACACTGCTTGCGCCGGCCGCAACCGTGCGCGCCAGAGTGTCCGATTCTGGAGAATCGGACAACCAAACCACGAAAAGTGAGCCACAGTTGTCCGATTCTGCCGAATCGGTCATGCAAACGGCAAAAAGTGCGTTCCAGTTGTCCGATTCTCCAGAATCGGACACATTGGTGGCGAGAAGTTCGATGGTGGATCTGACGGGCGGATTCGGCGTGGACTTCTCGTATCTGGCGCGCGGATTCAGCCAAGCCACTTATGTGGAACGGCAGCGGCATCTGTGCGATCTGGCCGAACACAATATGGCCGCACTGGGACTCGACCAGGCGCGTATCGTGTGCGGCGACGGCGTGGAATACCTCAGGCAGATGGGTCCGGTGGACTTCATCTACCTTGATCCGGCCCGCCGCGACGAGCATGGATCGCGCACTTACGCGATCGAGGATTGCACGCCGAACGTACTCGAATTGCGTGACCTGTTGCTCGCCAAATCGCAGTACACGCTGGTCAAGCTTTCGCCGATGTTGGATTGGCGCAAGGTGGTCGCCGATTTCGACGGGACCGTACGCGAAGTGCATATCGTGGCCACCGGCAACGAATGCAAGGAACTGTTGCTGGTATTGGGTCAGCAGGTGCATGAGGAACCATCCGCGCCGCGCGTGTTCTGCGTGAACGACAATCAGCGGATCGACTATGATTCCGCCGCATATACGCAGGGCCTGCGCATTGGCGGCAAACCGCTGCCGGAGGCGAAAAAACTACTTGTATGAGCCGAATGCGTCGATTATGAAGGCCGGTTGCTTCGATCTGGTGGAGGAACGATTCGGTGTGACGCAGGTCGGTCCAAGCAGTCACCTTTTCGTGTCGGCAACGCCGGTTGCCGATTTTCCCGGCAGAGGATTCGCGATTGAAGCGATCGGCGGCATGAATAAAAAGGATATAAAACGACTGCTGAATGGCACGAAACAGGCCAATATCGCGGTACGTAACTTCCCGCTTACCGCACCGCAGCTACGCAAGAAATTGAAGCTTGCCGACGGTGGTCCGGTCTATCTGTTCGGCACTACCATGCAGGGCTGCGATCATGTGCTGCTGCGCACGTCGAAAATCTGAAAAACAAACCGGAATCGAAAAAAAGAAACAGGCGAACCGGGATTGGCAAGGCAGTCGCGAAAGACCGCGTACGTTTGCGAAAGAGCGTGAAACCTACGAAAAGATTGCGAGATAATCGTAAAAGGGCATGCGAAAAGGGCGTCTGACCGCACGTTGTACAGACGCCCTCAAATCGCAGGAAAGGCGAAACTACGCTTTAGCGCCACCACATGGTCATGATGAATCCGATCATGATGATCGCGAATGCGATGGCCAGATTCCACGCGCCGATGTTCGGAATCGGGTAGTCGGAAGTCAGGTAGTAGACGACCGCCCAGATCAGACCGATGATCATCAGCGCGCAGAACAGCGGCACGAACCAGCGTGGATTGGACTTGGTGCCCTTGATGGTTTCCTCCACGCGGCGGGTGTTCTCCGCCTGACGGTTCATCATGCGCTGCATCTGCGGGCTCAGGGAGTCCTTATCGGCGGTAGCGTTCAGCACCGCTTCGACGCGATCCATCGGAATGTCGTGATCGTCATCGTCGTCGGAATCAGCGGATTCGTCAGAAGTGGAATCGACGGTGGTTTCCTCAGCGGCATCCTGAACGGTTTCGTTGCTCTCTTCAACGGCAGCGGTGTCGTCCGTGGACTGCAGATCGTTCTGATCGTCCGCGGTGGTTTCGTGCAGCTCTTCGTCAGCCATCAGCATAGTCTCCTTTAATAGGCTAAAATGTCATAATAGTGGGTAGACTCGAAAGGCGGCGAACTCACAGCGCAAAACTGTTCATAATCAGAGCAAATGCTTAATGGGAATCAGGAAGGTCCGCATGGCGAAGCACACCGGCAAGCACACCGCGAAACGGTCGAAAGCGGCCGGAGTGGCGGCATTCCTTGTGCTCATGTTCTCCGGATTCCTGCTCGCCACGAATCTGCGCGTGAACCGTTCCGTCGTGGTGACCAACGACACCGCCGAACTCGTGGAACAACGCGTGGAAAAAAGTCAACTCCCTGCAGACGGAAGTCGACGCGCTCAGCTCCCGCGTGAACGATCTGAGCAAAACCCTGAACAGCCAGGACGACGCCGACCAGCAAGACAGCGAAAGCGCCGGCAACGGCACCATGCTGCCCGCGGTGGAAGGCCCCGGACTCGTGGTGACGCTCGACGATTCGCCACTCTGGGGAAAACATGGTCGATTCCAGCGGCTCCACCTCCAACATCAACGATTACGTGGTGCACCAGCAAGACGTCGAAGCCGTGGTGAACGCGCTTTGGGCGGGCGGCGCGGAATCCATGATGATCATGGACCAGCGTGTGCTGTTCAATTCCGCAGTGCGCTGTTCCGGCAACGTGCTGCTTTTGCAGGGCAAAAAAGTATTCGCCGCCATTCACCATTTCCGCGATCGGCCCGGTCGAGACAATGTAAAAAGGCGCTCGACAATTCGCAGGAAGTGACCATATACCGGCAGTACGTCAGCGCGTTCGGCTTGGGATGGCAGGTCGACGAAAAGAAAACTCCATTTCGACGCGACCGACGCATTGCAACAGCCGCTGCAATACGCGCAGGCGATGAACAACGAACAGACGGATCGCAGCAAACGGACGAAACGCAGGATCGACAAGAGGGGAAGTAACCGATGAAGCACGTGGCACCAAAACAGCGTCGCAAAAGCGTGGTCTGGACGATACTTGGCATCCTCGCCGAACTCATGCTGACCGCGGCGGCCGTCTGCGCGCTCTACATCGCATGGCAAATGTGGTGGACGGGCGTGCAGGCCGAACACAACCAAATCGAAACACGCCAATCCGTATCATGGTCCGACCCCGGACAATCCGACAGCGTCACCATTGCGCAAGCGCAGGAAGGCGACCCGCCAACGCAACCGCAAAGCGCACAGGAAGGCGAGCTCATCGCCCAGGTCTACATTCCGCGATTCGGCAGCCAATGGCAGCGCAACCTCGTTGAAGGCACCTCTCTCACCGAACTCAACAAGCACGGACTCGGCCACTACAAGGATTCGCAAATGCCTGGCCAAGTCGGCAATTTCGCCTTCGCAGGGCACCGCAACGGCTACGGACAGCCACTCGGCGACGTCGACAAACTGCAGGAAGGCGACCCGATCATCGTCCGCACGCAGGATTACTGGTACGTGTACCACTACACCAGCTACAAAATCGTGCTGCCGACCGACATCGAAGTGGTCGCCGCCAACCCCGAAAACCCCGGCGCGACGCCAACCAAACGCATGCTGACCATGACCACCTGCGAACCGAAATACTCCACGCCGACGCACCGCTGGATCAGCTACGCGGAATTCTCATACTGGGCGAAGGTGTCCGACGGCATCCCCCAGGAGCTCGCCTCCACCGATTCCAACGGCAAAGTCAAATTCGTCAACAACGAAAAATCGTCGATCGTCGCATCCGTCAGCTCACTCAAACCGTGGATTCTCGGCGCGCTCGCCGCATATGCGATCATCTTCCTTTCCGCGCTGGTGGCATGGCGCTGGCCGTATCTCGCCGACGTGCGCGCAGGACGCCGCGAAAAGCCGGAATTCAGTTTGTACGGCGGATTGATGCGATTGCAGCCGGGTGTGCTTCCGATTCGACTTGTGCTCATGGCGTTGCTGATTTTCGCGGCGGCCGCATCGTGCTTTGAATGGCTGTTCCCGTGGGCTGCGACGAATATTCCGGCATTGCAGGAAATGTCGAATTACACGGCCATATAAAGCTGTATTCAGGTGCCTTCCGGCGGTCTGCTGGCAGTTTTGCTGGCAGATGTGAAAGCGATTGCTGCGATTGCTGCGATCTGCGATTATCACGATTGCTGCGATTGCTGCGTGAGACGCGCGCCGCGTCACGACATGTTGCGCACGTACACTGCTATGCAAACGCAAATATTCGCGCAACGTAAGTATTCGAAGCATTCGAACGCCGACATTCCGACGTTGATAGGAGCATGATGACCGATTCCGCACGCATTCTGGTCGTGGACAACTACGATTCGTTCGTTTACACGATTGTCGGCTATTTGAAGACGTTGGGTGCCGCGGTGACGGTGGTGCGCAACGATGCGATCGATCCGGGCGAAGCCGGTGTGATCGACGAATACGACGGCGTGCTGATTTCTCCCGGCCCCGGCGCTCCGGCCGATTCCGGTGCCAGCGAAGGCATGATTCGCCTGTGCGCGGAGCAGTCCAAGCCCATGTTCGGCGTGTGCCTCGGCATGCAGGCGCTGGCTGAAGTGTTCGGCGCGACCGTAAGCCACGCGCCGACCATCATGCACGGCAAAACCAGCTTGGTGGAGCATATCGACGACGAGATCTTCGAAGGCGTCGCCAATCCGATGACCGCCACCCGCTACCATTCGCTGGCCGTGGAGCCCGATTCCGTGCCGGAAGAACTGGTGGTGACCGCGTGGACGCAGGGCGACCACATCGTGCAGGGCATCAAGCACCGCAGCAAGCCGATGTATGCGGTGCAGTTCCACCCCGAATCCGTGATGACGCAGGACGGCTACCGTCTGCTTGCGAACTGGCTGAAGGTGTGCGGCCAGGAGAACGCCGTGGAACGTTCCAAGGGATTGCAGCCCAAGGTCGCGGCCTAAGGTCGCAGCAAGAAAGCGTGGGAAGCGCGAAAACGCATGGTACAAGCGATGGTACAAGCGTGGAAACGTAAGTCGCGCAATCTCAATCGCAAGAAAATACAAAACCGTAAGAAAACACGAATCGCAAAAGAACACAAGACCGTAATGAGGAAGGTCCAGCTGGCATTTCAGCTGGGCCTTCCTTGTGAATGATGGCGGTTATCTCGACCGATCAGTTACCTTCGGGAGTGTTGTTGCCTCCGTCGGTGTTGCCGCCGTTGCCGCCGTTGTTGCCGCCATTGCCGCCGTTGTTGCCGCCATTATTGGTGCTGGACGACTTCGTGGTCAACGTGATCGTGGCTCCGCTGTCGGACTGGGTGCCGGCGATCGGTGACATGCCTGTGACCGTGCCATCCTCCGGGCCGGAAACCGTGACCTGGAAACCGTAGCTTTCCAACAGGCTCTTGGCGTTCGCATAGCCCATGCCGACCACGCTGGGCACGCTGATCTGCTGCTTGCCGGTAGACACCCAAATCGTGACCGCGGTACCGGCCTCGACCGTGCTTCCAACACCCGGCTCGACGCGGGTGACGGCGCCGGAAGCGATGGAATCGGAATATTCGCTTTCGATGGTGATCTGCGTCAGACCGGCCTGCTTCAGCTGCTCGATAACCGTGTCTTTCGGCTGTCCGATCAGATTATCGGGAATCTTGGTCATGCCGGACGAAATGTACAGCGTGATGATCGTGCCCTTGGTCTGCTTCGAATTGGCGGCAGGATCCGTGCTTACCACCTTGTCTTTTTCGATGGAGGCATTGTCGACCGTGCGCACGTTACCCACCTTGAAGCCGGCGGCCTCAAGAATGGATTTCGCGTCATCCTGGCTCTTGTTCGACACATCCGGAACGGCGACCGACTGAGGGCCGGTGGAGAACCATACGGAAACCGTGGAGCCCTTGGCGACCTTCTTGCCGCCCGTCGGATTCTGCTTGGTGATGGTGCCCTTCGGCTCGCTCGAATCGGAATCCTCTCGGGCATCGAGCTTCAGACCCTTGGCCGCGAGCTGCTCTTCGACACGCGCCTCGGAAATATTCGCCGTGGCGGTGAAATCAGGAACTTCCACCATGTCGGCGGTGGAGTCGCTCTTGTTCAGCATGAAGAACACACCCAGAATGACCAGCAGCGCCACCAGACCGCCCACCACGGAGCCGATGATGATCTGCTTCTTCTTACGCGCCTTAGCGGCCTCGGCACGCTGTTCCGCGCGGGTTTTTGTGGATACGCCGTTCTGTGGGTTCGGCACGGCCTCGAACTGGCCCGTAACGGGATTGAACGCCTGCGTCGCGGCGGTTTCACCGGCAGGAGTCATGGCCACGGTGTTCGCGTCCATTTCGGCCTGCTTGCGTGCCTTCATATTGGTCAGATCGGTCAACGGATTGAACGCGGCCGCCATCGGCACGCCGCCGTTCATGAACGTCAGCAAATCGTTCTTGAACTCGGAAGCCGTGGCGTAACGGTTCTGACGATCCTTCGCCATCGCTTTCGCGCAAATCGAATCCCACATCTTCGGCAAGCCGGGAACGACCGAACTTGGGGGAGTGGCGACCTCCGAAACATGCTGGTAGGCGATCGCAACCGCGGAATCGCCGGTAAACGGCGGCCTTCCGGTAAGCATTTCATACAGCACGCAGCCTGCGGAATACAGGTCGGAACGCATGTCGACGCTTTCGCCGCGCGCCTGCTCGGGAGACAGGTATTGCGCGGTGCCGACCACACCCTGCGACTGCGTCATCGTGGCGGCGGAATCGTCGAGCGCGCGGGCGATGCCGAAGTCCATGACCTTGACCACGCCCTGCTCGGAAATCATGATGTTGCCGGGCTTGATGTCGCGGTGGATGATGCCCATGCGATGCGAATACTCAAGCGCGTTGAGCACGCCCATCATCACCTGTTCGGCGTCGCGCTGGCTCAGAGCGCCATTCACTTTGAGAATGTCGCGCAAGGTCTGGCCCTTGACATATTCCATCACCAGATACGGCAGATGTTCGGTCTGGCCGGTTTCCGTGGCGACGACCTCTTCGCCCGAATCGTAGATGTTCACGATATTCGGATTGTTCATCTGCGCCACGGAATGGGCTTCGCGACGGAAACGCTCAAGGAAGATCTTGTCGTTGGCGAAGTCGGCGCGCATGATCTTGACCGCGACGGTACGCCCAAGGCGCGTATCGAGCGCCACGTGCACTTCGGCCATGCCGCCACGGCCGACCAGTTGGCCGAGCTGGTAACGTCCACCAGCCAAAGAGGTAGGCATGTTGATGTTCATCCCTGTTCCTTCCCATCAGTGCTCAAGGAGATATGAGGTCTGCTGACCACGCGTCGCGGAAGTCTTCCGCCTGTAGGCACCACCATCGTGTCAGCCAATTGTGTCTGCTGGTCGAGCAGACGGCGTTCGATGCGGGACAACGTGCGCGACACCGTCAACGCGTCCTTCGGACGGTCAAGCGGGTCTTTGGACAGCATCGACATGACGAATTCACGCAGCTGCACGTCGACGGAGTCTGGCAGCGGCGGAACCGGATTGTTGACATGTGCTGCGGCGATGTCGACCGGCGTGGCACCCGTGAACGGACGATGCCCGCACAGGCCCTCGTAGGCGACGATGCCAAGCGAATAGATATCGGATTGAGGCGTGGCATGCTGGCCCTGCGCCTGCTCCGGGGAAATGTACTGCGCGGTGCCCACGACCATGCCGTCCTGCGTGATCTGCTCCTGATTGGTGGAGTAGGAGACGCCGAAATCGGTGATTTTCACCTCGCCGGAATCGGACACCATGATGTTCGCCGGCTTCACGTCACGGTGGATCACGCCATGGGAATGCGCGACGAACAGGCCACGCGCGGTCTGGATGAGAATCGGCAGCAGACGGGTCGGCTCCATCGGGCCGTTCTGCTCGTGGAACAGGTCGGCCAGCGACTTGCTGGGCACGTACTCCATAACGAGGAAGCCGATGCCGTCATGTTCGTAATATTCGAACAACGCAGCGATATTCGGGTGTGCAAGATTGGCGGAATTATGCGCTTCCGCACGCAGGCGAAGCAGCTTGGCCTCCTGCGTGACGCCCAAGTCGCCGCGCAACGCCTTAATGGCCACGGGACGACCCAACTGGATATCATAGCCTTTCCATACTTCGCCCATGCCACCCTGGGCCAGACGGGCATCCAACCTGTAGCGTCGGTGGATGAGCTGTCCTTCAATCAGTTTCACTCTGCCAGCGCCTCCTGCATCATCGCCTTCATAATCGGACCCGCCGCGAACGAGCCATACAAATCCACATTGTGCACCACCACGGCAACAGCGATCTTCGGATCGTCCGCCGGGGCGAAGCCGACCACCCAGCCGTCGATGGACGTATTGCCGTCACCGATCTGCGCGGTGCCGGTTTTCGCAGCCACCTGCACGCCGTCGATGGCCAGATTCGGGTTCTCCTTGGTGACCACCGCCTCCATCATCTGCGTGAGCTTGTTGGCGGTGCCCGAACTGAACGCGCGGCTCATCACCTGCGGCTTGGTCTGCGAAATAACAGACAGGTCGGAGGAACGCACGCGATCCACCAGCGTCGGCTGCATGACCTTGCCCCCGTTCGCCACGGCGGCCGCCACCAGCGCGTTCTGCAGCGGAGTCACCACGGTGTCTCCTTGGCCGATGGACGCCAAAGCGAGCTTGTCGTCGGTCGTGTCGGTCGGGAACTTCGACGCCACGCTCATCCACGGCGTGCCCGTGGAATCGGATCCGTCAACCGTGATCGGACTGTCGAAACCAAGCTTCTTGGCCATGGACGACACCTTGTCATCGCCCAAAGCCACGCCCAGCTGGGCGAACGCGGTGTTCGACGAATACGCCATCGCGTCTTCCAACGTGATCTTGCCGTCCGAACCGTCGGCCTGCGACACCGCGTTCGTCAACTGTGTGACCGTGCCCGGAAGCGTGTAGCTCGATCCGGCCGGAATCTCGGTGTCGGTCTGGTATTCGCCAGTTTCCAGCGCGGCCGCCGCCACCACCGTTTTGAACGTGGACCCCGGAGGATACAGCTGCGAGGTGGCACGGTTGAGCATCGGATTCGACTCGTCTTGCGAAAGCGTGGAATAATTGCCGTTCGCTTCGGACGTGTCGTGGCTCGCCAGTTGGTTCGGGTCGTAGCTTGGCGTGCTTGCCATGGCGAGAATACGACCGGTTTTCACTTCGATGGCCACGGCCGCGCCGTCATTGTTGGCAAGACCGTTGTAGGCGGCCTGCTGGATTTTCGGATCAATGGACGTTTCGATGGTCGCGCCCTTGTTTTCCTGGCCGGTGAACAGCGATTTGAACCGCTGCCATACCAGCTGGTCGGATTGGCCCGACAGCAGCGAGCTACGCGACGCTTCGATACCGTTCCAGCCGCGTTGGCTGATCGAGAAGAAGCCGGTGACCGGCGCGTACAGTTCGCCGGCGGTATAGGAACGCTGGTAGGAGAACGCGTCGTTCGAAGGGTCGGATTTGGCGATGACGGAGCCGTCCGAAGCGAGGATCGCACCGCGCGGAGCGCCATACTCGTGGTAGAGGGCGCGGGTGTTGCGCGGGTCGTTGTTGAGTTGGTTCGCGCGAATCGCCGTGATGATGGTGGTGGACATGCCCAGGATGACGAACAGCGCCACCACGATGGTGAAGAGTTGGCGGAGTGACTTATTCATGCTTGGCTCCCCTCTGACATGCTGTCCGATACGTTCGGCGTGCCCGATGGGGGAGCGGGTGGTACGACTGGCGTGCCTGAAACCGGCGTCTCCGTGGAGATGATTTCAGTGGGCTGCGCGGAGGCCTGCGATTGCGCGGAGGCGACGCTTCTGCGGGCGCGGCTCTGCTTGCGGGCGCGTAGCGCCTGCATCGCCTCATATTGGAACGTGTCGCTATCGATATCGGATTCGGGTTTGTTCGCCGAGTTGGAAATCACCACTAGGAGTGCTGCCAACATGTAATTCGCTATGAGTGAGGATCCGCCGGCGGCCATGTACGGAAGAGTCAAACCCGTAAGTGGGATGACTAACGTGATGCCTCCCACCACGGTGAACACCTGGAAGGCCATGGTGAACACGAGGCCCGATGCGAGAAGCTTGCCGAACCCATCCTTGATTTTCATCGCAGTGATCATCCCGGCGGCGATGATGAGCAGATAGAGCATCAGAATGGCCATCAGACCGGTGAGGCCCAGCTCTTCGCCAAGTGCTGCGTAGATGTAGTCGGAGTTGGCGATCGGAGTGAGCGACGGGTGACCTTGCCCAAGGCCGGTGCCCATCAAGCCGCCTGATGCCAGGCCGAAAATACCCGTGACGAGCTGGTAGGATCCGCCGTACTCCTTGTTGTACTGCGCCGAGTCGAACGGGTGCAGCCAGGCGTCGACGCGCGCGCCGACATGGCTGAAAATATTGGCCGCGGCGAACGCGCCCACGGCGAACGCGATGAAACCAATCACAATCCAACTGGTGCGCCCCGTGGCCACGTACAACATGGACACGAACATGGCGAAGAACATCAACGACGTGCCCAAATTCATGCTGCACGACCAGCACGCCCATCGACACGATCCACACCACGATGATAGGCCCAAGATCCTTGATGCGCGGCAGCTGCAGGCCCAGCACCTTCTTGCCACCGACCGCCAGCTGGTCGCGGTGGTCATACAGGTAGGAGGCGAAGAAAAACGCGAGGAACAGCTTCGCGAACTCGCTTGGCTGGAACGATCCCAAACCGGGAATCTTCACCCAAATGCGCGCGCCATACTGTTCGGAACCGATCACCGGAAGCATCGGTGACAGCAGCAACACCAAACCGATCACCATGCTGACGTACGAGAACCGCCTCAGCACACGGTAATCCTTCATGAAGATCACCAGCAGATTCGCCAGAACCAGCGCTATCGACAGCCAAAGCAACTGTTTGAACGCGACGGACGTGTTCGAATCCTGGTCGATGCGGGCGATCATCATGATGCCGGTGCCAGTCAGCACCATCACACAACACATGATCGCCTGGTTGGCATACGGCTGGAAACGCAGCGGCAATCCCCAGGAAGTCAGGAACAATGCGCCGACAAAAGCGAGCATCCACAAATAATTCTGCGGAAAACCGCCGGTGGTGCGTTCGAACATCTGGAAGAACGCGACGCCGCAAATCAGCATGCTGAACAGCAGCAGGCCGAATTGCTTCAGACGGGTTGCCATCATGACTGGTCACCGCCTGACTTGTTTGCCGAAGCGTCGTCCGATTTGTCTGATTTGCCCGACGACTTGTCGGAAGTCGTACCAGAGGATTTGTTGTCGGATTCGCCGTTTGCCTTGTCTTGTTCCTTCTGCGCGGCTTCGTCCTGCTGTTGCTTCAACTGCTTTTTGATCAGTCGCGTATGCGTTTTCGCCTCGCCGTACGTGTCGAAGGAAATGCCCTGCGCAAGCTGTTCCTGCCAGCTTGGCGGCAGTTCGCTTGTCTTCATATGGGTGTCGGTGACGGCGTGCGACAGCTGGAAGCCGAACAGGCTTGTCGGCACGCCTTGGAAAATCGCCACTTCGCCGTTGTCGTCGCCGATGTAGTACTTGGTTTGGCTCCAACGGTAGGTTGCGAACGCGCCGCCCGCCAGTCCCAGCAGTACCACGATGGTGACGATGATGGCGATCACACGGTTGCGTCGGGTGCGCGTGCGCTTCGTTTTGCGCTGCTCGATATGCTCGTTGCGGATGGCTTTGGCGACTTCCGGATCGTTCGGATCGGCGGAAATGCGGCCGTCGTCCTTCTGTACGACGGGGATTTCACCGGTGTCGGGATTGGTGCGGTCGCCGTTCTCCTCGCGTACCGTGGACGGTTGCGCCACGCGCTGTTCCGGAGGATTGTCGTCCTCGTTGGGATTCTTGCCGTTGCGCAGTGCGGCGGCACGGGCGGCCGGCGACTTCTTGCCCTCGCGCAGTGCGGGAGCGGATGCGACCGGCTCGTTGATGATGTCGGCGATCGGCTCAAGGCTTGCGCTGGCCGCGCCGCCAACCAATGGCGTCTGATGCGGCAGATCGAACGCGTCCGCGTCAAGGGCGAGCGTCGCGTCGGCGATGACCGCGGTGACGTTGTCGGTGCTGCCGGCACGAAGCGCCATCGAAACCAGCTGTTGCGCGCACTCCTCCTGATCGGAGCAGGCGGACAGCACCTCCTGCAATGTGGAATCCTCAAGCACGCCGCACAAACCGTCGGAGCAGAGCAGCCAGCGGTCGGCCGGATGTGCCTTGCGTATGGCGATGTCCGGACTCGAATCGATATCGAAATCACCCAGAACGCGCATCACGACGTTGCGCTGCGGATGGTTGCGCGCCTCGGCCTCGCTGATGCGGCCGGTGTCGATCAGATGCTGCACGTAGCTGTGGTCGGACGTCATGCGGATCAGACGGCCGTCATGCAGCAGATATGCGCGGGAATCGCCGATATGCGCCAAAACCCAATATCCGGCCACCAATGCGACCGACGTGACGGTGGTGCCCATGCCCGCGAGACGACGTTCGCGCTTCGCTTTGCCAACGATCGCGTCATGCGCGGCCATAACCGAGGTTTCCATCATGTGGGCGATAATCTGGACATCGCCCTGCACGTTGTCTTGCTCGATATGCGCCAATGAACGGATGGCGATGGTGGAGGCGGTGTCGCCTCCCGCATGGCCTCCCATGCCATCGCAGATGGCGATCAGATGCTCGCCGGCGAACGCGGAATCCTGGTTGTTGGAACGCACGGTGCCCACGTCGGAGACGACGGTGGAATACATGAACAGCGGTTGTGAAGCGGGAGAAGTCGGCAAACGGGTCACCTCAATTCAAAGGTGGTTGCGCCAATGCGTACGGGAACGCGCGATCCGAGAATCATCGGAGCGTTCAGACGCTGCTGGTTGACCACAGTGCCGTTGGTGGAACCCAGGTCTTCGATGGCCCACTTGCCGGTGGCGGGATCCGTATAGACGCGCGCATGGTGGGACGAGACGAATTCGTCGTCCAGAACCACGGTGTTCGAAGCGGAACGGCCAAGTGTGATGGTGTTGCCGGCCAGAGGGACGGAACTGCCGGCAAGGGGCCATCGATGATGACCAGCAAGGTGGGTTTGGCGCTTGATGTGGCGCTGACGACTGGTGCCGGGGCGGCCACGGGCGCGGGCGCTTCGACGGCCTTGCGCGCGCGACGCTCCTTACGGCGATGAGCCCGCGACTTGCGCGGGCTGAGCGTTTCCACATCCCTGTACAGCGAACGTACCGTACAGGCCACGAAGATCCAGAGCAGTACGAGGAAGCCGTACTTGAGGATCGCGAAAGTAAGTTCAGTGAGCATAGAGGCAACTCCCGAGGTTGGGGTTGGTTACTCCTGATCCTGCGAAGAGGCCCAATACAGGATTCGGGTGCGGCCGATGGTGATCGTGTTGCCGTCGAGCAACGTGGCCGCCTCGACATGATGGCCTTCGACATACATGCCGTTGGTGGAGCCCAGATCGCGTGCGATGACGGTGTTGCCGTTGTCGGTGATGTCGATCTGCATGTGGCGGCGGGAGATGCCCGGATCGTCGATCACGATATCGCAGTCGGATCCGCGGCCGATGATGGTCTTGCTTTCCGTGAGCAGATACTGGTGCTCGCCGATTTCCAGCATCGGGCAGTCTTCGGTCTGCGCGTCGGTGGTGACGGGCACGGTATTGCCTTGCACGGATTCGCTCGTCAGCTTGAAATTGCTCTTGGTGAGGTCAAGGTCCTCTTCGAAGATCACCACGACCGGACCGACGAACGCGTAATGCTGGTCCTTCGCGTACTGGGTGAGGTTGTCGGCCAGCTCATTGGCCAACGCTTCCGCGCCCCATTCGACGATGTTGTTGAAATCCGGCGTGCTCAGCTTGAAACGGTACTCATTCGGCGCCACGGTACGGTCTCGCGTGACGGGCATGGCCTCTTTGTCAATCTCACGTTCCAGAGCGCTGGAAAGGTCGACGGGCTGCAGGTCCTTGGACCCGAACTTGGCGAAAACCCCGTTGACGGCGCCTTCCACGCTTTTCTCAAATCGGTCGAGAACACTCATGCTTGTCCCCTTTCTATCCTCACCCATCCTACGCGGTAGAGCGCCGAGCGCCAATTCGTAAGTCCTTTAATTGCAAAAATTTCATGCATAAATCCATCCCCAGCATCATTTAGGGGGTATTTATCCGCGAATATGACTACCTTCGCCCCCGATTTCCACGATGCACGAATTCACGGAAGGTGGAATTGGGATGGTGATAGGTTGGGAGCATGACAGATGCGATTCGACAGTTCCCCCGTAAAAAGCACGTACCTTGCGATTTTCCTGCGGCGCTCCGCGTTCGGCGCGCGTGATTGCAGACGGCTCCCGCGCGCTGTTCCTGCGTTCCGACGGTCCGGAAGACACCGTCACCTCGCTGTGGATGAGCGTGATCGACGAAGACGGCAACATCGGTGAGATTCCGCTCGCCGATCCGCGCGTATTGCTTGCCGACGCCGACGCGGAAGACGTTCCGGCGGAAGAGAAGGCGCGACGCGAACGTGCGCGCGAAGGCGGATCCGGCATCGTCTCGTATTGCGTCGACGGTGCCGGCAACCGCGTGACCTTCACCATCAACGGGCAGCTTTTCCTCACCGACCTTACGGCGGGCGCGACGCGAGCCATCACGATAGAGGAAGATGAACTCAAACCGGTGCTGAACCCGCGCATCAGTCCCGACGGACGGCACATCATGTACACCACCGGCACGTATCTGGTGGACGTGGATCTCGCCAACGATGAAGAAACCGGCGACGCGATTTCGGTGGTCGCCTCGGCACCGCAGAACGGCGAATGGAAAATCGGATTGGCGGAATTCGCCGCAGGCGAAGAAATGGACCGCTACGACGGCTTCTGGTGGTCACCCGACTCCAAATACGTGCTCTTCGAAACCTACGACGAATCCCCCGAACCGATCTGGCATCTGTCGGACCCCGCGAATCCAACCAATCCGGCGCAAGCCAACCGCTATCCGCAAGCGTTGACCGCCAATGCCGACGTGCGGCTGACCCTGCTGGAACTCGGCTACGACAGCGACAACTGCTGCTACGGGGCAATCGCCAACGAAGTGCAGTGGGACCATGAATCCTACGAATATCTGGCCGCCGTAAGCTGGAGTGAAGGCCACGATCCGATCATCCTTGTGCAAGACCGCCTCCAGCAGCACGATCAGGTGCTCGCCATCCATGTAGGCGAGCCGATCGCCACCATGCGTGACGCGGAAAACGGCTTCACCGACGACAATGGCGACGAGGTCGAAACCTTCTCCATCGCC